>ERZ802830.1044-NODE-1044-length-27112-cov-7.95273_pt1 | contig 27112 bp, 26 predicted proteins | sample MGYA00345654_ERZ802830 | MGnify/ENA primary metagenome ERZ802830 (study PRJEB30503, sample SAMEA104212375) | marine metagenome | biome: Westerlies Biome; feature: [SRF] surface water layer (ENVO:00010504) within the epipelagic zone...; material: water...
CGATGTGACGCCGGTCGCGATCAATTTGGGCAGGCACTTGCGAGTGGATTTGATACCGGCGCCTCGATAGCGGTCGAGCATCAAGGCGAAATGGTGGTCAATCTGTGGGGTGGCTACAAGGACAGAGGAAAAACAGACCCCTGGTCTGATGATACGCTCATCAATGTGTTTTCAACCACGAAAGCCATTACAGCGACGTGTCTTCTTCAATTGATCGAGCGAGGTCAGGTCGATCTTAATGCGCTCGTGGGCGATTACTGGCCCGAATACGCCTGCAATGGCAAAGAAAAAACCCGCGTGAGCGATTTCGTGTGTCATCGAGCAGCCATGCATGGATTTCAAGGAGGCGTACCTCAATTCGATTATCGTCATTGGGATCAATGGACTGAAGCTCTGGCACAGCAGCGGCCGTTCAGAGAGCCGGGAACCACGCAGGGTTATCACGCACTGACCTACGGCTGGTTAGTCGGAGAGTTGATTCGTCGCATTGATGGTCGCAGCGTCGGACAGTATTTTCGTGAGGAGATTGCTGAGCCGTTTAATTTAGACTTCAAAATTGGCCTTGAAGACCAGGATATTCAGCGCTGTGGCGATATTCTTGTCGACCCCCAGCCGACGCCTTGGGCCCTAATGGCCATTGCCATAGCGCCCGACTTTGTATTGCCGAAATCACTACGTTCACTGAAGTCGTTTTTGAGAATGGGTGATTTGAAAGTAGCTTTCGCCTCTAAAACCGCGCAGTTAGGAGACACCAATACGAGAGAGATGAACACCCGAGAGTGGCGAGAGGCCGAGATACCCTCAGCCAATGGACATGGTACAGCCGAGTCCCTCGCCAAACTCTTTGGTATTTTAAGCACCGGCGGTGAAGGAGATGGAAAGCGGATTATCACCCCTGAGACATTGAAACTTGCGCTCACACCACTTTCGGAGGGGCCAGATACCGTTATTTTAGGCGCGCCTATCCGCTTTGGTGTGGGTTACGACCTGGGGCTGGGTATTACGACAATTAGAGGGACACCACATCCCAGTCGTATTTTTGGTCACTGTGGTGTCGGAGGAACAGTTGCCTTTGGCGATCCTGTAACGGGTTTGGGTTACGGCTTTCTCTGCAATCGGATGCACAAACTAAAGGATCTCTATCAGACGTCAAACCGATTGACTCGCACGGTACTTGATATCGTCAGTTAACGTTACCCACGCCGCTAACTGACATCGCGAAAATTGGGTTTTCGCTTTTCAATAAAGGCGCGAATACCCTCGCTGACGTGCGGAAAGTCAAAGAGCATTCGCTGGGTGTCTTTTTCATACTCGAGTTGCTCGCTCAAGGTATTAGAGAACGCTCGATCGTGGGCTTTAACCACCGCTTTCAAGCCTGCCGTGGGACCATCAGCCAATCTGCCTGCGAGACTCTGAGCTGTCGCCATTAAGTGTTCATCGGGCACACAGTCCCAGATCAATCCCCATGTTTTTGCGTCCGATGCCGGCAGGTTGTCGCCAAGCAATGCAAGGCCATTCGCGCGGGCTCGACCAACGAGATTAGGCAAAAACCAGGAGGCACCCATATCGGGAATGATGCCGAGATTGGGGCCGAACACGAGTTTGAATTTGGCACTTTGCGCCGCAATCGCAATGTCCCCTGCGAGTGCTAACCCAACGCCGCCTCCGGCCGCAATGCCATTGATGGCGGTTACGACTGGTTTAGTGGATTGAGCGACGGCTTTAACCAGCGGGTTAAAGCCACGCTCCATATTCGCTGCGGTGGCCTCGCCCGCGGAGACGCCATTTACGGCTGGCCAGCTTCGCGCATTCAGATCCGCACCCGCACAAAAGGCACGACCGGCACTCGTGATCACAACGGCCCTAACGGTACTATCCGTCTTTGCCCCATGCATTGCATCAACCAGGCCCAGTGTCAGCGATTCATCCAGTGAGTTGAGAACCTCGGGTCGGTTCAGTGTGATTGTGAGTACGCCGTTGTCGGCAAGATCTTTGAGAACAGGTGCGCTCATGTGAAGCCTCGATTTTTGTTGTTTTAACGAGACGATACTTTACGGTTGATGACGGGCGGGTACCAGTGGGCGCATGCAGGTCCTTCTTGCGGACCACTGGTTATGGAGCGTAACTGGGCTTAGGAGTCACTGGGCGTAACACGCCTAGCGTGAGGGTAGGCGAAATAGGTCCTCTACCGTGCAATCAAGCGTATCAGCAATCTTCAGTGCAAGAACTGTAGAGGGTACATACATACCGTTCTCTATGGCGTTAATACTTTTACGTGACACGCCTGCAAACTTACTGAGCTGCGCTTGGGTCAGTCCCGCTTGGCGTCGAATCGCCTCGAGATTATTGAGAAGCTTTGGATGGTGTTTCCCCATGGTGATAACTATCTATTTTTCATCACACTACAGCGCTCGAGGATTAGGTGGCTCAGTGAGCGGAAGTTTCGCATAGTCGGGGCCAGCATTACCGCTTCTCGAATTCTTCGACGGCCTGATTGAGTTCATTACTGGTCGGTGGATACAGGTACCCCGCAATAATAATACCGAGACCGATCAAGCCGACGAGTAAACCCACTCCTGCGAAGAGCGAACCCATAGCGACTTTGCCTAATGCAGTTATACCGATACCGACAAACAGGGTAATGACACCACCGCGCCGGATATCTGTAGGCTCACTTTTCTTTTCATCGAGCATCGACATCAATTCATCGAGCCTGTCGGGGTCATCGATGGTCTTGGAAATTTCTAAAATCGTTGCGCGCCGTTCTTTACCCTCGAGGTATTGCCAAAAAAATGCGGCGAGGGGAATGGCGATACCGGTCAGCATGCCAACAATGGGTATCATTTCGCTCATTGAGCAGTCCTTGATTAGTCATAATGTAACGTAAACTTACCAATATTTGATTGAGAAGTAAACGTTACATTTTGCCAAGCAATCGACAGCCGGGTAGTACACTTTTGTGTCCCGCAGTGGGGCCAAAAAGTGGTAATGCGTCCTATCTCAAACAGAGTCTCACCCGCAAGGCGCGGCAGTTTGTTATGGTCTCGCGACTCAACACTCTAGCGGCGATTCATGAGCTCTCCTAATTTCACATCACTACCCATCGGCCGGGAACAGCTCGAGGCCCTGCAGGGTCTGGGTTTTACTGCAATGACACCTGTGCAGGCCCAGAGCCTGCCGCTTATTCTCAAGCGACGGGATGTCATAATTCAGGCTAAGACGGGTAGCGGTAAAACGGCGGCCTTTGGCATTGGTTTGCTTCATCACTTGAATCCGCGCTTTTTTGGTGTTCAGGCACTCGTTATGTGCCCGACCCGCGAACTAGCGGAGCAAGTGGCTCAGACAATTCGGCAATTGGCGAGTCGAATGGCAAATGTCAAAACAGTACTGCTGTGCGGCGGTAAACCTTTCGGCCCCCAGCGAGACTCACTGCGGCACGGCGCTCATATCGTCGTCGGAACGCCGGGTCGTATCGATGATCACCTGCAGCGAGGCAACCTGGAACTGAAAGGCGTGAAAACCTTTGTACTGGACGAGGCCGATCGCATGCTGGACATGGGGTTTGCTGACGTCATGGCGAGTATTACTCAACGTTTACCCAAAGCCAGACAAACCATTTTGATGTCGGCCACCTTTCCCGATGACATCAAGCGAATCAGTTCGTCGATGCAAAACCAGCCGGTCCAGATAGCCATCGATGAGGGTCTTACTCATGACGAGCTTGTGCTCGAGCAGCTATTTTTCGAAATTGGCAAACATGAGCGCGAGCTTACGCTGCTGGCCTTGTTCGAGCATCATCGCCCTCGGAACGCGATGGTGTTTTGCAATACAAAAAAACAGTGCTCCGATATCGCCGTATTCTTATCCGAGCACGACATCGACGCTGCCGCAATTCATGGAGATTTGGACCAACGCGAACGTGATCAGGTGCTCCTACAGTTCGCAAATGGCTCCTGTCCTGTATTAGTAGCCAGTGATGTCGCTGCGAGAGGCCTGGATATTCCAGCACTTGAAATGGTGGTTAACCACGAGTTACCGAGGGATGCCGACACGTACGTGCATCGAATTGGCCGGACGGGCAGAGCGGGCGAGAGAGGCAAAGCCTTTAGTTTGGTAACACCGGCGGAGGCGCCGCGCATGCGCGCTATCGAGGCTCATCTGGGCACAAGCTGTATCTGCGACATGCGTGCATCACTGAACCGCGACCCCAACTACGAGCTGAGAGGCGGTATGGTGACGGTTCAACTCGATGCAGGCCGAAAACAAAAGCTGCGCGCGGGCGATATTTTGGGTGCGCTTACCGGAGACGCTGCGCTACCGGGAGAGTATATTGGTAAAATCACTATTCTGGACAACAGCAGTTATGTGGCAGTTCAGCGGACAGTGCTGAGGCAGGCCATGAATTACCTTGCGGACGGAAAAGTGAAGGGTCGCTCGATTCGGGCGCGCCGTCTCAAACTTCCTCGTTGAGTGTGGCGTGCGATAACGCCACGAATAGGACCTCTGCGTGTAGTCATCGATTTCCGGGTAATCGATGGACCCGTAGGCATAAAAAAGGCAGCGTTACGCTGCCTTTCTGAATATGGCTCCGGCTGCTGGGCTCGAACCAGCGACCCAATGATTAACAGTCATTTGCTCTACCAACTGAGCTAAGCCGGAATAGTCTCTAAAGAGGACGCGGACTATACACGTCCGGATTTTCTTGCGTCAAGAAGAACAGAAGATACGAGTCCTAAAGATAATTCCGTTAAGCTATCGGGCTAAGAATTTTGGACGTATCAACGCTGTGGCAAAGCAATTCGAACTTCAATCCAGTTATAAACCCGCCGGTGATCAACCGGGGGCGATTGATCAGCTGGTCAACGGCATCGGAGCAGGACTCGCCTCGCAGACACTGCTTGGGGTAACCGGCAGTGGTAAGACATTTACCATGGCCAACGTGATTCAAACCCTTCAGCGACCCACGATCGTCATGGCGCACAACAAGACGCTTGCGGCACAGCTATACGGTGAGTTCAAAGAGTTCTTCCCGAAAAACGCGGTTGAGTATTTCGTGTCCTACTACGACTACTATCAGCCAGAGGCCTACGTACCCTCATCAGATACCTATATCGAGAAAGATGCTCAGGTGAATGATCATATTGAGCAGATGCGATTATCAGCTACCAAGGCGTTGCTTGAGAGGCCCGATTGCTTAGTGGTTTCTACGGTCTCATCGATCTATGGTCTGGGTGATCCGGAGTCGTACTTCAAAATGGTTATGCACCTGTCGCGCGGTGAAATCATCAATCAGCGCGGTATTTTGCGCCAGCTGGCCGAGCTTCAATACACGCGAAACGATCTGGACTTTAAGCGCGGTACCTATCGCGTTCGCGGCGATGTGATAGACATCTTTCCTGCAGACTCGGATGAGCTGGCCATTCGCGTCGAGTTGTTTGACGAGGAAATCGAGAACATCTGTAGCTTTGACCCATTGACCGGTGCGGTGGCCGAGAAACTACCGCGTGTCACAATTTTCCCCAAGACGCATTATGTGGCGTCTCGTGACACGATGTTAGGCGCTGTTGATCTCATCGAAGAAGAGCTCGAAATGCGGGTCAAGCAGTTGAAGGAGTCCGAAAAGCTATTAGAGGCTCAAAGGCTGGCGCAGCGGACCCGGTACGACATCGAAATGATACGAGAGCTCGGGTATTGCCAAGGTATTGAAAACTACTCGCGCTACTTGTCCGGTAGGGCACCCGGTGAGCCACCACCTACGTTATTCGAATACCTACCCGACAACGCGTTGCTTGTCGTCGACGAATCGCACGTCACCGTCCCTCAAATAGGTGCCATGTATAAGGGGGATCGCTCGCGCAAAGAGACCTTGGTTGAGTATGGGTTTCGGCTGCCCTCGGCTCTTGATAATCGTCCGATGAAGTTTGAGGAATGGGAACTTATGTCGCCACAGGCAATCTTCGTCTCAGCGACGCCAGGCGCTTATGAAAAAGAGCATGCGGGTGCAACCGTAGAGCAGGTTGTTAGACCCACAGGGTTGGTGGATCCAGTGGTAGAGGTGCGGCCAGCACGAACTCAAGTAGACGATCTACTTGCTGAGATTCGAGAGACGACCGCAAAGGGCGATCGGGTCTTGGTGACGACTTTGACCAAGCGAATGTCGGAGGACTTGACCGAGTATCTCAGTGAACACGATGTGCGGGTGCGTTACTTGCATTCTGATATCGATACTGTCGAGCGTGTTGAAATTATTCGAGACCTGCGATTAGGTCATTTCGATGTACTGGTTGGTATTAACCTCCTCAGAGAAGGGCTGGACATGCCCGAGGTATCGCTCGTAGCGATTCTCGACGCCGATAAAGAAGGTTTTTTACGCAGTGACCGCTCGCTGATTCAGACCATCGGTCGTGCCGCGCGTCATCTTAATGGACGTGCCATACTCTACGCAGACGCGATGACGGGTTCCATGGAGCGTGCAATGAATGAAACCCAGCGACGTCGTGATAAGCAACTCGCGTTCAATGAAGCGAATGGAGTGGTTCCGAAGGGGATCGAAAAATCGGTCCGCGATATTCTTGAAGGTGCGCGACGGATGCCAACAAAGGCGAGAAGCGCGCGTGATGTCAAAGTTGCAAATGACAGAATTTCCTTCGCAAAGGATGTGATGAGCATGACTCCGGCGACTTTGTCGCGTAAGTTGGCAGAGTTAGAAAATGCGATGGCAGAGCACGCCAAGAATTTAGAGTTTGAAGAAGCCGCTGCTGTCCGTGATCAAATAGCAGAGCTAAAGCAAATAGCGTTTGTGGGTGCGTAATGCATTATCGAAAAATGGGCGCCGTAACCGGGGGGAATAGGGTGTGAAAAACGTGTGGGTTTTCATTGCTCTTTCTCTGTGTTTAACCTGGTGTACGTTCACCACAGATGAAGGTTATATCCGCTGTTTGTAGGGGTTTAATGATGTCGGTTCAGGTGTGCGAGTATCGCCAGGTGCGGCTGCTAAAGTCATAGGTGCCGGTACGGTAGGTGCCGCGGCAGCCTTGATCTTGTGTAAAGAACCCGAGATTACGGAGTCACCTGATACGCTAGTGGCGGATGTTCCTGGCGATCTATCTCAGCTGCTCGAGGAGCGTCTATCCTTAGTAATGACGGGCGCCGCACCCACCGCCATGCCAATGCCGCTGGCCTCGGCCCCTGATTTTGTCTTTGATAGCCGTACACTTCGATTTGATTTGAATGAAGCCGCGCTCAAGTCCGGTGCAGGCGAAACGTTGTCTGCCGTCGTTGATTTTCTCAATGATTAATCTGAAATTAGTGTTCGGATTGCGGGTCACACCTGCTGGTTAGGAAGTAATGAGCACAATCTCGACCTGTCCCAACGCCGCGCCGAAGCGGTCGCTGCGTACTTGATCAGCCAGGGCGTTGACAGGCATCGGTTGGCGGTCGCTGCTGAAGGCGAGACCCAGCTCGTGGACACAAACTTGACCGAAGCGGGGCGTGCATCCAATCGTCGGGTCGAAGTGGTGCGGCTATAGTGAACGCGAGAGCGAACACTGGAGACGAGCAATACGGATGATTGCGATCCGTTGGTCGTTTAGTGTCTACGGTTCGTCGCTGCCGCTAGCGGGTGCGTAAACCAAGATTGCCAGACCACCATTAAGAAATCCTGAGATATACATAGTGAGATCATAGAACGCGTTGAGTTCTCCAGAGGGGTAGCTTGCAATAGGCATTCCGATGAGAGAAGTCAGCAGGCTCGGCAGAAACAGATAGCGCGCCGCAGAGATATCGAGAGTAATCATTACCAGACTCATGAGATAGCCAATGGAAGCTGCTGCAACCACGGTATTTCCTCAGTTTGGATCGGCCTCGGGCATGGGTGTGACTAAGGCTGCGACGGCCATAGTTGCAAAGCACAGTACTACCAGCAGTCTTTTTACATTCAATATCGACATAAACCACCCGGTTATTAATGTTTCTCTTTCTGAGAGATTAGCCTGATTACGCTCTAATAGCTTGTAAGCCAGTCGCCTGCGTATAAGAGCGGAAGTAGTAACTATTCAAGATAATATTGGCTTCACCAATACCTATAGATTTTTGTTATAATCACGTGCGTGAGACGCGCTGCGCGCTGCGCTTACCACTTCCGACGAAAGACACTTAAGTGAGGATTAGATAATGGACTTGTCTGACAAGTTTGCACGTGGACAAACCATGTTTTTTAGGTTTTTTGCGGATGTATTCTTCGCCAAGCGATATGGGCATCGAGCGGTAGTACTGGAGACCGTTGCGGGTGTCCCGGGTATGGTGGCAGGTATGTGGATCCATCTGAAAAGCCTTCGTCAGATGAAAACTGGATACGGACCAATTATTCGTGAGCTTCTAGCGGAAGCCGAAAACGAGAGAATGCATCTTATGTTTTTTATTGAGATAGCAAAGCCAAATTGGTTGGAGCGTGCATTGATACTTAGCGCGCAGGCAATTTTCTGGAACTACTATTTCTTATTCTATGTCTTCTTTCCCAAGACGGCCCACAAGATGGTGCATTACTTTGAGGAGGAGGCAGTAAGCAGCTACACCAATTATTTGGAGCTGATCGAGGGTGGTCAGATTGAAGATGTGCCCGCGCCTCAACTAGCGATCGAGTACTACAATCTCCCGTCTGAGGCCAAGCTGAGCGATATGATCAAATGTGTGAGAGCTGACGAGCAGCATCATGCGGATGTCAATCTTCGCCTGGCGGGTGGTCGCACGAGTGAGCATACAAACGTCTCCACAGATGCAGGCCAAGTGGCGGGCGACCCAAATACTACTGGGGCCCAAGCTTAAAAAAATGGAGCCACCTCGGTAACATAGACGCGCATTTAGGTATTAGAAAAAGTTTTTTGAAGAGTGTCTCATGAGCATTGAGGCGTTCTTCAAACCCACGCAGTGCACCGTAGGTACTGCCACTGATTAAGGAATATATATGCCAGTTATTACCCTTCCCGACGGATCGTCTCGTCAATTTGAAAATGCAATCACGGTTTACGATGTCGCCGCCGATATCGGTGCGGGACTTGCAAAAGCAACCCTGGCTGGCGTCGTGGACGGTCGTGAAGTCGATGCTAGCTATTCCATCGAAAACGATGCCGAGCTGCGAATCATTACCAGTCGTGACGACCAGGCGCTCGAGATTTTACGGCACTCGACTGCACACTTGTTGGCGCAAGCAGTGCAGCAGCTGTTTCCCGATACTCAGGTGACGATTGGCCCAACCGTTGAAGACGGCTTCTATTACGACTTTGCATCAGACCACAACTTTTCGCTCGAAGATCTGGAGAAAATCGAGGCGAAAATGCAGGAGTTGGTCGCCAACGATCTTGAGGTGTCGCGCTTTGTTTACTCGCGTGAGCAGGCCGTTGAAATGTTTCGAGAGATGGGTGAGCACTACAAGGTAGAAATCATCGAGGAATTGCCCGAGGGTGAGGAAATTTCGGTGTATCAGCAGGGCGACTGGATGGATCTGTGCCGCGGCCCTCATGTACCAAGCACGGGCAAGTTAGGTGCATTTAAGTTGACGAAAGTAGCCGGTGCCTACTGGCGGGGTGATGCTAATAATCAACAGTTGCAGCGTATTTACGGTACTGCCTGGTCCTCATCGAAAGAGCTCAAGGCGTACTTGAACCGTATCGCTGAAGCCGAGAAACGCGATCACCGAAAGATTGGCCGAAAATTGGGTTTGTTCCATTTTGCCGACGATGCGCCCGGTTCGGTATTTTGGCATCCGAAGGGCTGGACGCTGTTTCGGGAGTTACTGGAGTACATGCGTGGCCGGCAGGATGCGGCGGGTTATGTCGAGGTCAACACACCCGATGTTATGGATCGCAGCTTGTGGGAGACCTCGGGACACTGGTTTAACTACCGAGAGAATATGTTCTCGACGCAAACCGAGGATGAGCGCATCTTTGCGCTTAAGCCCATGAATTGCCCGGGCTCGGTGTCGATGTTTGCGCAGGGTTTGAAGAGTTATCGCGATTTGCCCTTACGCATGGCTGAGTTTGGAAAAGTTCACCGCTATGAGCCTTCCGGCGCGCTACATGGACTGATGCGTGTTCGCCATTTCACTCAGGACGATGCGCACATCTACTGCACGGAAGCACAGATGGAGCAGGAGTGCATCGATGTCGTCGCACTCGTGTTGGATATCTACAAGGACTTTGGCTTTGATGATGTTGTCATCAAGCTATCGACACGACCGGAAAACCGGATTGGCTCCGATGAAGTCTGGGACAAGCTCGAGGGTGCGCTGAGTAATGCACTCGATGTGATGGGCTTGGATTATGTGCTGTTTCCCGGAGAGGGCGCGTTCTACGGCCCCAAACTGGAGTTTGTTCTTCGCGATGCTATTGGACGCGATTGGCAATGCGGTACCTTGCAGGTCGACATGAACCTGCCCGAGCGTTTCGACATTACTTACGTTGATGAAGACGGCAACCGGGATAAGCGTCCCGTGATGTTGCACCGTGCACTGTTTGGTTCACTGGAGCGGTTTATCGGGATTCTCATAGAGCACTTCGAGGGTAATTTCCCCGTTTGGCTGGCGCCCCAGCAGGCGGTGGTGGTCAACATTACCGATAAGCAGCGGGATTACGCCGAAGAAGCGGTGAGCACGTTAAAGACACAAGGTTTCCGTGTCGCGACCGACCTCAGAAATGAGAAAGTGGGTTTCAAAATTCGCGAAGCAGAGCTGTCGAAGATGCCCTACGTCTTGGTTGTCGGAGAGAAAGAGCGCGAGGCGGGCACGGTCGCGGTGCGCGGTCGTCATGGTGCCGACCTAGGTGTCATGCCCATTGCCGACTTCGGCACACATTTGCTGAACGAAGTCGCAAATAAATCTGCGGTGAAAAAGACCGCCTAGTTGGCATAAATACAAGGTACTAGCAAAGCGTATTGCCTTGTTATCCCGCGCTGTTCACTATAAAATCGCCGCCCTATTTTGGGTGGTGAGCGCGTCTTTTACTGATATCTTAAGTCGCGAAGCCAATACCCGTGTGTGGAGAAAGTCAGTATTAAGAACGATAGCAAGAGCAAGAGAGCTCTGACGAACGAGCAGATCGAGGCACCTATGGTGCGTCTAATCGACGCTGAGGGTGGCCAGGTAGGTATTGTTTCTAATGCAGAGGCAATGGAAAAAGCCGACGCGGCGGGCATGGATCTAGTGATGATGGCAGACGGTGAAACACCTGTTTGCAAGATCATGGATTACGGCAAGCACATTTTTGAAGCAAAGAAGCAAAAAGCGGCCCAGAAAAAGAAGGCTAAGCGCACACAAATTAAGGAAATGAAGTTTCGCCCGGGAACGGACGAAGGTGATTATCAGGTCAAGCTTCGTAACTTGGTCCGATTTTTAGAAAACGGTGATAAGGCTAAAGTCACACTCCGCTATCGCGGGCGTGAGATGGCTCACCAAGAACTCGGTATGGAAATTCTCAAGCGTGTTGAGAGTGACCTCAGCGAGTTGGGTGCTGTTGAACAGTTTCCAAAAATGGAAGGTCGTCAGTTGACGATGGTGATAGCACCCAAGAAACGAGGGTAGTGGCCCGTGAATGCCCTATTGCTCGGTTGATGAAACGCTCTGACAGGAAACTGGGACGAGCCTTAAGCAGGAGTATCTAAGATGCCAAAAGCCAAAATTCACAGTGGTGCCGCTAAGCGGTTTAAGAAGACGGCCAGTGGTTATAAGCGCAAGAGTGCTTACAAGAGCCACATCCTGACGAAAATGACGACCAAGCGTAAGCGTCAGCTTCGAGGCACATCAATGATTCATAAGTCCGACGTGGTACTTGTGGATCGTATGTTGCGCGCCAAGTAATCGTTAAGTTCTTTAGGAGATAAGACATGCCTCGTGTAAAACGTGGTGTCACGGCTCACCGTCGACACAAGAAAATTCTCAAGCAAGCAAAGGGCTACTACGGCGCGCGGTCTCGTGTGTTCCGAGTGGCCAAGCAGGCCGTCACGAAAGCGGGACAGTACGCTTACCGTGACCGTCGTCAGCGTAAGCGTCAGTTCCGTGCGCTCTGGATTACGCGAATTAACGCGCAGTCACGTGCAAACGGTATGACCTACAGCAAGTTTATCAATGGTCTAAAGCGAGCCGAGATCACTCTCGATCGTCGAGTCCTTGCTGATCTCGCTGTCCACGATAAGCCAGCCTTTGCGGCAGTGGTGGAGCGCGCTAAAGCTGCACTCGCAGCTTAATGGCAGTTTTCGGGCTACCGACTGCCATAATGCAGAGCGATAATCGGAAGGGGGCTACGGCCTCCTTTTTTGAATGAGTGGAGCGTGAATAACAGATGCAGTCATTGGAAAATATCAAGGCAGAGGCCAGCGCCGCCATAGAAGCAGCGTCGGATATCGCTGCCTTAGAAGAGTTGCGTGTCAGCTACCTTGGTAAGAAAGGTGCGCTGACCGGTCTGCTGAAGAATTTGGGCCAGCTCTCGGCAGAAGAGCGACCCAAAGCCGGCGCTGAAATTAACGCCGTCAAACAGCAACTCAATGACCAGCTCAATGCGCGCAAAGACTCTCTTCAAGGCGCAGCGCTTGCCACGCAGTTAGCTGCAGAGTCGATTGACGTCACCTTGCCGGGGCGACGCGCTGAGACAGGTGCGCTGCACCCGATTACGCGCACCATTCAGCGAATGGAAACATTCTTTTCTTCAATGGGGTTCGAAGTTGTCGAAGGGCCCGAGATTGAGGACGATTACCACAATTTTGAAGCGCTCAATATTCCTGCGCATCACCCGGCTCGTGCCATGCATGACACCTTCTACGTCGACGACACGCATGTGCTTCGCACGCACACGTCAGGCGTGCAGGTGCGTACGATGGAGGCTCAGCAGCCACCCATCCGCGTAATATGTCCAGGCCGAGTATATCGCTGTGACTCTGACCTGACCCACTCACCGATGTTTCATCAGGTGGAAGGTCTGTTGATCGATGAGACTTCCAACTTTGGCCATCTAAAAGGACTGCTGGAAGATTTTCTACACGCCTTCTTTGAGCGAGAGGACTTAGCAGTTCGACTGCGTCCTTCGTATTTCCCATTTACCGAGCCTTCAGCTGAAGTGGATATCCAATGCGTGAAGTGCTCGGGCGCTGGCTGTCGTGTCTGTAGCCATACGGGGTGGATCGAAGTCTTGGGCTGCGGCATGGTCAACCCCAAGGTACTTGAAATGAGTGGCATCGACTCTGACAAATACCGTGGTTTTGCTTTTGGTATGGGAGTAGAGCGTTTATCAATGTTGCGTTACGGCATTGGTGATTTAAGACTGAATTTCGATAACGACTTGCGCTTTCTTGCGCAATTTATGTGAGTTAGCACGATGATTATTTCGGAACAGTGGCTTCGTACCTGGGTCAGTACTCAAGTGACGACAGATGCCCTGAGTCACAAGCTGACCATGATCGGTTTGGAAGTCGACAGCATTGCGGGTGCGGCTGAGGCCTTCTCAGGCGTTGTGGTTGCGCAAATTATTGCTGCAGAGCAGCATCCTGATGCCGACAAGTTACGTGTATGCACCGTGAATGCGGGTGACGAGACCGTTCAGATTGTCTGCGGAGCACCGAATGCCCGTGCGGGTCTGATAGCACCACTCGCCAAGGTGGGCGCGGTTCTTCCTGGTGACTTCAAAATCAAAAAAGCCAAGCTTCGCGGTGTAGAGTCTCAAGGCATGCTCTGTGCAGGAGCTGAGCTAACTATCTCTGAGGACAATGACGGCCTGATGGAGCTACCCGCGGACGCACCCATCGGTGCGGACATCCGCGAGTACCTGTCGCTTGACGATCAGGTGATTGAACTGGGTCTCACACCGAACCGGGCTGACTGCCTCAGCGTTCGTGGTATTGCTCGTGACGTCGCGGTTGCCTTCGACGAGACCTTAAACGAAACCGCTATAGCGCCTGTTGGAAGTACGATTGCCGAAACCGTGCCGGTCGCTATTGAAGCGACGGCGTAGGGTCGCCGATGTCTGGGGCGCGTCATAAAGAACGTAGACCTCTCGCGTCCCACGCCCGACTACATGCGTGAGCGGTTGGAGCGGGCTGGATTGCGGTCTATTGACGCAGCTGTCGACGTGACGAACTACGTGCTACTCGAACTGGGTCAGCCCTTGCACGCATTTGACCTTGATCAGCTAAATGGCGGTATCGTCGTTCGAGAGTGTAAGCCGGATGAGGTTTTAACGCTGTTAGATGGCACGGAACAGGCATTAGAGCCGGGAACCCTCGTGATTGCCGATCATACTCAACCGCTAGCACTTGCCGGCATTATGGGCGGTGCGGACAGTGGTGTGAGTGAGTCCACAACAAACCTATTTCTAGAGAGCGCCTTCTTCATACCGGAACTGATGGCGGGACGAGCGCGCTCATACGGGTTGCACACCGATGCATCTCATCGTTACGAGCGCGGTGTCGACTTTCAGCTCCAGCGAGAGGCGATGGAGCGTGCAACTCAGCTATTCATCGATGCCGTGGGTGGAGAAGCGGGCCCAGTGACGGAAGTGGTCTCCGATGCCGATCTTCCGGTGAATGAAGCGGTCCTTCTAAGAGAAGCTCAGATCGAGAAGTTGTTGGGGATCAAGATTGATCGTGTTGAGGTAGAGCGCATCCTCGAGGGCCTCGGCTTCTGGGTTGTTGGGCACAAGCAAGGATGGCTGTGTACTGCACCCAGCTGGCGATTCGACATGGGGCTCGAGGTTGACTTAATCGAGGAGCTCGCACGCCTTATTGGATTCGATGCCATCCCATCACAGCCGATAAAGGCGAGTCTTATTCCAGTTGGAGTTCCCGAGACACGCCGTGCGCTTCGTATGGCGAAGAATGAACTTGTTGCACGGGGTTACTTCGAAGCTGTGACTTTCAGCTTTGTTGCGCCGGAGGTGCAGTCTTATTTTGATCCCGAGCTTTCACCGATAGCACTTAAAAATCCGATATCAGCGGATCTCGCGGTTATGCGTACCAGCCTGATTCCCGGATTACTGAAAGCGATTGCACACAACGCGAGCCGGCAACAAAGCCGCGTAAAGTTATTCGAAACAGGACTAAAGTTTATGTCGGAAGAGGGGACTGAGCAGATCCCCATGTTAGCCATCGCTGTCTCGGGTTTACGAGATCTGGAAGGCTGGTCAACTGACAAGACTGCGGCTGACTTTTTCGATGTGAAGGGAACCCTTGAGGGCTTGCTTGCGAACCTGGGTGACCGCCTGACATTCGAGGCGTCGGTCTTTCCAGGGCTGCATGACGGTCAAAGTGCGGCAATTCTTGTGGATGGAAAGTGTGTTGGTCGCATAGGTGCAGTGCACCCAAGCGTCCGCAAAGCGATGGGCATTCCAGCCAACACAGTCGTTGCTGAGGTACTACAATCGGTCGTGAATGAAGTGGCCATGCCCGCTTACGACGATATTTCCAAGTATCCCGAGACCCGCAGAGACCTCGCATTGGTTGCAGACAAGAGCGCTGCTTCAGCAGAGGTCCTCTCGACAATCCGCAAGGCCGCCGGAAGCTTGCTTACTAAATTAGACCTTTTTGACGTCTACGAGGGTGCTGGGTTGGCAGAAGGTAAGAAAAGTCTTGCGATCGGTTTGACATTCCAAGATCAAAGTCGCACTCTCGATGAGTCCGAAGTATCAAGCGCTGTAGACCAAGTGCTTGATTCCTTGAAAGAAAAACTAGGTATCGAATTGCGAAGCTAGTAACAACATGTCCGCATTAACGAAATCAGAAATGGCCGATAAGCTGTTTGAGGAATTAGGCCTTAACAAGCGCGAAGCGAAAGAACTGGTAGAGCAGTTCTTTGAAGAGATTCGTATCTGCCTCGAAAACAACGAACAGGTCAAACTCTCGGGCTTCGGCAACTTTGATCTTCGCGATAAAGGCTCGCGTCCCGGTCGTAACCCGAAAACGGGTGAAGAGATTCCTATATCCGCTCGACGTGTTGTTACCTTCAAGCCCGGACAAAAGCTCAAAGCCCGGGTAGAGAAGATGCAAGACGATGCTTGAGCCTACGCACAATAACGAACTCCCTCCGATCCCAGGAAAACGCTATTTCACCATTGGTGAGGTCAGCACCCTGTGTGCGGTAAAACCACATGTGCTTCGTTACTGGGAGGCCGAGTTTTCCCAGCTAAAGCCGGTCAAGCGCCGCGGCAACAGGCGTTATTATCAACGAGGTGACGTCGAGTTAGTTCGGGCCATCCGCGGCCTACTCTATGAAGAGGGTTATACCATCGGTGGTGCGCGCCAGCGTCTGACCAGTGAGGACGGCCCAAACCCTGTCGCGGTCATGTCAGCCGTGAGCGACACGCTCAAGGACCTGGAAACCGCAAAGTCCCTGCTTCAACTCGACGACTAAGATTCCCTAACGCTGCGAATACCCGTATACTCCGCGGCCTTCGGGGCGTAGCGCAGTCTGGTAGCGCACCACACTGGGGGTGTGGTGGTCGCAGGTTCAAATCCTGCCGTCCCGACCATCTTTTTCTTTTCTTCTCTGAAGTCGCAAAACGTTTAACAGCTGTTTGTTGTGGCTTACCGTCTGAGTTCAGAACTGTCTGACTTGCTGCAAAATGCGGGCTATCCGGCTTGACCAAGCGTGTTGCCACTCGGGTCGCCAATCGATTCCTAAGTCTTTGTCGAGCACGTCACGCATACTTTGGAACAAGCTTTCGTACATGGCTGTGGTCGCAGAGTAGGCCTTGATGTGGTTTTCCAGCTCCCAATCCAGATAGCCGCCTGGACCTAAGTGTTCATCGGACAGAAAGAGTTCGACCATTGATGCAAACATACGTCCCCGCATGTGCTCATCCGAGCACTCCATTAGCGCTGCAGCCTCACGATTAAGCTCGAAAAAGCGCTCGTAGACTCGAGGCGCCATATCACCATGGCGCTCGGCATAAAGCTCGAGTGAGTCTGAAATGAGTTTGATCTCTTTTGTGTTATCGATCATCAAGGGCTAGTTCCGAGTCGCTCTCACTGGTGCTCTTTTAGCCGCTTCTCGGCGCACTATGCCCATGTACAGGTTTTCGTGATGTGCGGGCAGTGACATCGGCATAAAAGTGCCACAGTTTGCTCTGGCTAACCCAGTTTCGCGATGACATCTCCGAACAGCTCTTCGTCACTTGGGAGCGTCTTCGCCTGCGCGAGCGGCTTTGAGACCCAAGTAATGTTCACCAGATGTTTCCAGTTAATGTTCTCGTTGGTGGAGTTGCCGCCCCAGCTGCCACACCCTAGCGAGAAGGTTTGGCGCATACCATTCCACAGGTTTCCGCTGTTCGACGCTGCCTGAGGCTGATTGACCATGACGCGCGACGTTTTGGTGCCACTCGCTAGCATGATGATGTTCTCATCGCTGTTGGAGTAGATGCCGCAGGAATGCCCCATGCCCTGGTATTCCTGGATGGCGTTCGTGAGCGCAACGGCTTCGTGAATATCGGCGACTCTATAAAATGCCATAACGGCAGAAAGCTTTTCGCCAGAGAAGGGATGGTCCGGTCCCACGCCCTCATACGGCACGATAATAAATTTCCGGTCCCCTGGAATGGAGAATCCGGACATCTCAGCGAGCACCTGCGGCTGCTTGACGACCGCTGCTGTATTGAGCGCACCGTTGTGCCACAGGACCGCCGCAATCTTGTCTGCCTCATCTTGTGAGGCGACATAACCGCCTTCGGCAATCAGGTTGCTGAGAAGCTGGTCATAGACGCTTTCGAACACGACAACCGAGTTGTCGGCAGAGCAAGACGCTGCCAGATCTAGGGTTTTGGAAATACGTATTTTTTCTGCCGTGTCCACAAGGTCAGCCGTGTCATCAACGGTAATGACGGCATTGCCGGCGCCTACGCCCAACGCGGGCGTACCACTTGAGTAAGCAGCTTTCACCATGCCGGGCCCGCCCGTAGCGAGGATGAAATCACACTGCTTCATAAGTTCTTCAGTTTTACCCAGCGAAGGCTGCGCCATGGTTTGCACCAGGTCTGCGGGTGCTCCCAGGGTTTCGAGCGCGCAGCGCATCTTCTCGACGATCGTCATGTTGATGAACTTAGCGCGCGGGTGTGGAGCAATGACAATAGCGTTTCGGCCCTTTAAAGCATTGATGCTTTTAATCACCGGCGTTGCCTCGGGGTTGGTCGAGGGCGATAGAGCCCCAATCACGCCAACCGGCTTGCAGATTTTGACGATATTACGCTCGACGTCCTCCTCGATTACACCGACCGATTTGTCGGGCAGGATATCCATTAGCGCCGCTCGGGTTTTTACCGATATTTTTGCGAATTTACCGTTGTAGTCACCGAGCTGGGTTTCATCGAGGGTTTGTTGCGCAAGCTCCTCGGCTACACCGGGTTGCGCGCAAGACCAGACCATCGCTTTGATAAGCTCATCGACCTGTTCTTGCGTGTAGTCGGCTATCGCAGCTTGAGCAACGCGCGCGCGTTCTATGAGCGCTTCGACTTCAGCCGTTTCCTCGCGCAGTACGATGGTTTCTGGTGTGCCCATGATGTTCCCCTTACATTCTTATCATGCGAATCATACGTCCTAAAACGACCGTGCGCGATGGTCATAGTGCGGACCTAGGTCTTCTCGTTGCCCCCAAAAGCAACAGCTAAGCTCATGTCTAAATGGACGAGCCAATACGTAGGACAATCCACAGTCTAATGGGTGTTGCGCGGAGTTGCCCTTAGACATGAGTATCTGAGGTTTACGCTCGGAGCTGCCTTCGTTGAGCGTGTTTTACGCTATTTTTTGGTAGCTTAGTGTCATGACATGGTGAGAAAGACTGAGGGGTTTTCCGATGCGATTTGTGCTGGTGCTAATGAGCGTGCTGATTACGAGCCCGAGCTACGCGGACGATACGATGTCTATAGACAATATCGTCAACGCCTACTACGAGGTCGTGTCGGGGCCTGAAGGGTTTATCTACGATGCGGACAGAGATACCAATATTCATGCTAGCGGTGCGTTGATCACCAAAGTATTTCCTGATGGACGGTTCCAGAGGCATGATCTGGGTACTGAGCAGGCCATGATTTCGGTGCCCTACGAACAAGCCTTTTTTGAATCTGAAGTTGATAGGCGAGTCGAGCGGTATGGGAACATTGCGCATGTTTGGAGTGAATTTGAGATGCGAACCTCCCCCGAGGCAGAGCCGTACAGTAGCGGCTTCAATAGTATTTCACTGTTTTTTCAAAACGGTCGCTGGTGGATTTCATCCTGGTCGACGCAATACAAGGATCCGTCGCTTGAGCCTTCCCAAGCGCCTGCTCCCGAGAAACTGACGGATCTCGATACAGAGCAGTTCGCTGATGTTGTGAAAAGTATTGTGCAAGACACACTTCAGGCCTGTGAGGTACAAGGGGGAATGCAGGGCCGCGCAAAAATGAATCTTGCCGTCGTGGGTGAGGTCAACGCCAAGCTAGTCTGTTCAGAGGAGTGAGCTCATAGTGAACGAAATGAGGGGCCGTTGCCTTGACTCGGACTCAGACGCTAAATCGATGTTCAACGTGGTTGGATTGGTCAGTGCGTATTATCGGCACTCGGATGGGGTTGAATTATGGATCCGCTGAAAACCGACGGCTACGATTTAGAAGCAATCGCTCGCCAGTTTGGGACACCACTCTTTGTATTTTCTGGAGATGCAATCCGCGACCGCGTTCACGAATTTCGTGCTTCTTTTGGGGCGGAGTGGCCACGCTTTGAGCTTATGCCCTCACTCAAAGCCTGCCCAATACTGGGCATTAGAGCCCTATTGTCGGAGCTTGATTGTGGCTGTGATGTATTTGGCCCTGGTGAGTTCGAGGGTGCGCTTCGCGCAAATGTGCCGCCCTCACGCATCTCGCTAAACGGGTCCATTAAAGACGAAGCGATCATCAGGAAAGCCATTACGCTGGGTGTCCGTATCGTCATCGACAGCCCGAGAGAAGCATCGCTGATCAATGACATAGCGGGTGACTTGTCTACGACTGCGCGCGTTATGTTGCGATTGAAACCCGACATGGGTGAGATTTCAGCGACCTCTGACTTTGCCCCGGACCTATTAATTTCCGAATTGAGCCAGCGCATTAAATACGGCATTCCAAACAGTGAACTGGCAGCGATTGTTGACAGCTGGCCATCGTATCCTCAGCTGCGATTAGTAGGTTTTCACTCGCATATTGGTCGGCACAGCAAGCAGCTTGACCTATGGCGTACGTGGGCCTCAGTCGTTGCGTCAAAGGTGATTGAATTGGAGCCATTACTTGCGGGCACCGATCACCCTGTCATTAATATTGGGGGCGGGTTTGCTAGCGTTTTAGATGCGGACCTTGATGTCGTTGATCGAAGCGGAGAGACGCCCTCCTTGTCCGAGTTTGCTGCCGTTATATGCGGTGCACTACGCCAAGAACTGACCAGTTCATCGAGGTCTTGGTCGCACTGGACACTCGAGATCGAGCCGGGTCGGGGTTTACACAGCGATACGGGAGTCCATCTGACAACCGTTAAGAACCTCAAATACGAGACGGTAGGAGAGCATCGACGATGGGCGGAAGTGGATACGTCAGAGGTGTTTCTCGATCTTCACGGTGTTCCCGATGAGTGTCCATTGGAGTTCACGTCCGTCAGTTCTGCAGCGTCCCCCAATTGCGTCTATGACGTTGTGGGTCTCACGTGTAACGCGGAAATGTTATCGCTCGATGCCAAACTACCTGAATTGTCGGTGGGTGATGTTTTAGCCATCTATCCTACCGGTGCCTATTTAGAGCCGATGGCCGCAAACTTTAATGCGCTACCGAGGCCGGGGTCGGTGCTGTTAGATCGGGGCGGTGCGCGATTAATTAAACGTCATGAAACCGTGGATGACGTCTTTGCCCGTGACATAATCGAATGAGTCCAGGCCCTGTTGGAGCGATGAGCAAATGACTAAGCCAGCACCTATAAAGATCAAGGGCGTGCATCATTTTGCGATGTCTGTGCCCAGTCTTGAATCGGCTATTGCGTTCTATTCCGACGCATTTGGCTTTGAGTTGGTGGATCACGAGCACCTGGGGCAAAGCGAGGAGGGTGATCGCGTGACGCAAATGCAAAACACCGACACGACCTTGGCGATGCTGCATGCGGGCAATATTTTCATTGAGCTGTTTGAATTTCGCAGTCCACAACCGGCTGAAAATACCCGCCGAATGTGCGACTACGGGGTGACACACTTCTCCTTTGAAGTTGACGATGTGCACGCGTCTTACGAGGCATTAAAGGCGCACGGTGTTCAGTGGCACTCCGACCCGATCGACGCGGGTGACGGGTACCTGATGACCTATGGGCGAGACCCGTTTGGTAACGTCATTGAAATACAGCAGGTGCCTCATGAACGTGCCTATGCCTTCACTCAACTCCGCGGAGAGTGAGCTTCTCGCGTTAGGAACAAAATCAATGACCCAGCGATCATCCCTAGGATCGACACCCAAATAACCGCGTCGAGGTTGACGCTGCTTGCCAGTATGCCTGCCAGAATAGGTCCAAGTGCAGTACCGAGTGATTGACTGCCGGGAGCCAGTATCTCTGAACCACTTTGATTGCTCACCTGAGCTATGGCGCCGTAAACGAAGGCGATACCGAAGTTCCACGCAATTTGATGGAGTAAAAAACCCGCTGCGAGCGCGATAACTGAAGCTGTATTGACCAGTATGAACAGCCCTATGGCACCCGCGATTGTCGCGAGGAGCACTGGGGTGAACCTGCCCAGACGGACGTCAAGCATGCTGGCCAGGATTGACCCAACCATGCTGACGGGAAGGATAATTGCCAGCATCAGTCCCATTTGCTCGAGCGATATCTGTCGCTCGCGACCGATCGACTCAATAAATGCCCAAATGGCGGAAAGCCCAAGTTGGTAGCACACCAGTGCAACGAGCAACCAGATAATTAACGGTTTGACGGTGGTAAGCGCGGCCGTCTCGGAGTCACGGGTCAATGAGTCGTTTGCGAGTTTCAGCAGAGGCAGCAGAGCCAGCACGATGGCTACCAACGAAAAATAAACGGTTTTAATGTCACTAGCCGACAGGACTTTGGGTAAGGCCAGCAGCAAAACGGAACTGAAGCCGATTTGTGTCATGACGCTGATGGCGATCGCGCGATCCGGATGTGGTGCACGACACAGGAGCGCGGTGCCTAGCGAAAAGGCGATGCCATGACCCAGAACGCCAGCCAAAAATCTGAGCGACAGGACGGCTTCGAACGTGTTGGCGAGCAACAGGCCGAGATAGCCAAGCACCATACTGATTGAAGCGAGTTTGACGAGCGCCTGATGAGAAAAACGTCGTGTCCACCAAAACCCAGAGAAACTCGCCAATACCACACCCAAGATATCAGCAGACGCCAACCAACCGACTTGGTCGGGCGCGAGCATTAATGCGTCGGTCATCACACCAAGGAAAAAAGGCTGAACCGCAAAGGGCATGGCGCCGAGTACCGCCATTACCCAGCAACCTACAAGGTGTCTACGATCACTTTGTGGTAATTCACTGGGGTTGGCTGACATCGTCATCAGCTATCGATGCCGTGGGCGCGTGGCAGATTGAACAGATTTGGGTGCGCAGCCTCGTAGTGCGATGCGAGATGAATCAGATCGTGTTCATGACGCCAAGGTGCCATAAGCTGCAGACCAATAGGGCAGCCGTTGCGATCAATCCCTGAGGGCAGTGACAAGGCCGGTAAGCCCATGTGGTTGGCGGGTATCGTGTAGCACGCAGCGTCAAAGAGGCTTTCCGACCACTCATCAAAGCTTTGAGGCGAGTCCATTCGATAGTTGGAGTCGATCTGGGGGCAAGCGATAGGTGTTACCGGGGACAGTAAGACATCACATGCGCCGCTTTGCCAGAAATCACCCCAGCGACACATGAGCGCCTCGGTGACCATCTGCGCTTCAAATAAATCGTCGATGTTGTAACGATCCACCAGTGCCAGGTGATGTCTCAGCTGTATTGACGTGTTCTCGTCGGTCAATGGCACATTGGCTTCATCAGTTAGGTGCATTAGCTCGCGACTGATGGGAAGAAGCCATTCCGCAACCGAAAATGAGGAGCGTAAGGCCTTAAAGTCGCAAATCTCCTTGGGTGAGAGCGGTACCAGGGTGTGACCAAGGGCTTCGAGACGTTTGGCGGATTTCTCGATAGAGGTCAATACGTCTGGGTCAATGGCAACGGAAGCCCCCCATGCGTCAAGACTCACCCCAATGCGCATCGGTCGATGCGGCGCGGATAATTCGTTGATGAGTTGTGGCGGGGGGTGGGCTGGCATGAAGCTACGGCCTAATTGCCTGTGTACGGCTAGTGCTTCGGTAACCGCGGCGCAGTCCCTAACACTGCGCACGAGAGCGCCTTCGACAGCGCCGGCAAGAATGGATTCGTTGAGTCCCCGCGGCAGCGGATTCATGCCTCGGGTGGCTTTGAGGCCGACAAGACCCGTCCAGGCGGCGGGAAACCGTATAGACCCCGCTCCATCTGATGCTGAGCAAACCGGTGTTATTCCTCCGGCAACGCTAGCTGATGATCCGCCTGATGAACCGCCCGGTGTATGATGAAGGTTGAAGGGACTGCGTGTGTCTCCTTGAGGAATGCTGTGCGTGATGAACGTCATACCGTCTTCAGGCACTGCGGTACGTCCGCAGACAATAAAACCGGCCGCTCTAAAGTTGTTAATGAGTGGGTCGTCCTCGCTAGCTAAACTAGGCGCTTTAAAGCCAAGCCCAATTTGCTGATCTCTCCCTTCAATACGTGAACCCATGTCCTTGATCATAATGGGTACGCCATAAAACGGGCCGTCGGGATTGGCACCGCTTGAATCCGGGTCAGCTAAGACATCGTCGAAGACCTCAATAACGGCGTTAAGACGGGGGTTCTGGATGGAAATCGCATCGGCAAACTGATGCATAACTTCAGAGATTGCGACGTCTTTGGCTTGGAGTTTTGTAGCCAATTCTGTGGCATCGATGCGACCCCAAGTCGCCCAGTCGAACGGATGCGTTGCCATGGCTCACCTGTATGCGTTTTTTATTACCTGGTGAGGTGAGGCTAACACCATCCGGAAATATAGCCAGCCAACGCAATGACCGGTTTTTTGTTCCGCTACCTTCAGTCGATCGCCTATCCGAATGTCGCTAATTTGCGTATGGTCGATATCGACTTCCGTAGCGAGATGTAAAGCACATGGCTAATCCACTGCCTAATCACCCCCAACTGCGCGGCAATTACGGCCCCATCAACTTTGAGGCCTCTTACGACGACATAGTCATTGAGGGCACGGTTCCCAGCGATTTATCGGGATCGCTATACCGGATAGGGCCAAACCCCAAATTTGTAGAGGGGACTTATCACTGGTTTTTTGGTGCCGGTATGGTTCACGCGTTCCATGTCGACCAGGGAAAAGTGGGTTACGTGAATCGCTGGGTCAGAACGCCGAAGTTTGAAAAAGAGATTGAGCTGGGACGAGGTCTTAATCTCGAAATCAACATCAACACAGAAACGGGTCAAATTGAGAGCAATCGCCGTAACGGTGTTGCTAACACGCATATTTTGACCCACGGCGATCATTTAGTGGCCCTTGAAGAGGGTAGTCACCCGTTCAGCATGGCCCCTCAATCGCTGCAGTCACAGGGGTATGGTCACTACGCCGACGGCATTAAGGGCGCCATGACAGCGCATCCTAAGATCGATCCTGAAACGGGCGAGCTTCACGGTTTCGGGTATATGACTGACCATTTTGGTAGTAACACGATGACCTATCACGTTATTGATCGAAACGGTCGGATGCTCCGGTCGGACGTCTTCGAGGCACCCTACGCCGCGATGGTCCACGACTTTATGATCACTCGTGATTACGTACTGTTCCCACTCTTCCCTTTGACATGCGACATAGATCGCATTGCGCAATTTGGTTTTCCGTTCGCCTTTGATCGAAGCGCGGGTGCCTACATTGGCGTATTAAAGCGGGGCGCACCTGTGTCGAGCATTCGTTGGCTCGAGGCACCCGTGTGTTACGTCTTCCATTACCTAAACGCATGGAATGAGGGGTCAAAGGTAACCTTTGATTCAGTCGATTTTCCCGTTGCCCCCAATTTCCCCAATGCAGATGGCAGTATTCCGGCTCATGCTGATGCACAGGGTAAGCTCACGCGTTGGACTCTAGACGAAGAGACCGGCGCGATAGATCGACAGCAGACGCTGGATGTCGCCTCGGAGTTTCCCCGGATTGATGACCGGTTCGCAGCTTCTCGTCATCGTCATGGCTACATTGCAGCCGCGTCACAACGGGCAAAGGGCGACGGCGGCTTATTTCATGAGATTACGCACATCGACTGCGATACGGGTCATGTCAGCTCATGGGACGCAGGTTTTGGAAATGGCGTTTCGGAACCCGTCTTTGTCGAGAAAAGTGCCGACTCGAAAGAGGGGGAGGGGTGGTTGCTGGCGACTGTTTATGACCGCAAGGCCAGTACGTCTTCCATGGTGATTCTCGACGCCCAAGCCGTTAGCGATGGACCCGTTGCCGTTGCCAAGCTCGATCACCGCATTCCCTACGGCTTCCACGGCAGCTGGCGCAATAACTGACGTTAAACGGCTTCCCTGCTACGTACAGATGAGCACGATTATCGTTGATGTCAGGTCTCGGTAAAGTCAGCCCTACAGAGCGCTGAGGCCGCCTCTATATTTGCGTGATATCACGGCTTTGTGGTCGGCGATTTATTAGCGTTCCCCTCGGATGAAGAACCATCGATTTTTGTCTTGATTTTGCCTAAATATTGGTTTCCTATAGCGCGAAATAGGTGCTCGTAGTCTCAAAGGAATGCCATGCGGGATGCCACTCAATGAATGCCGAGGCCCTCGGCAACGTTCAGGTCACCTGGCCCGATGGCGAGCGTATGAGTTTGCCTACCTTGTGGCTTCGTGATGTTTGTCCCTGCGAAGAGTGTCGTGTTGCTCAGACACAGGAAAAGCGCTTCCACCTTGCCTCCTTAGAAACCGTTGCAGTTGACACTCTGCATGTCAACGAAGAGGCGCTTTCGGTTACTTGGACGGAGGGGCATTCGAGTCTATACCCCAGAAGCTTTCTCTCCGGAGATCATGCTCGCGTGACGCCCCAGTGGCAGCCCTGGAGCGATGACTACTCGCCCGCGTATGTCGACTTCCAGTTGTTTCAAGGGGATGATCAGCGTGCCTCTGTGGCGATCGAGGAATTTCTGCGATCGGGTGTGCTCATCTTGTCAGATGCACCCACCGAGGAGGCAACTCTAGAATTATTGGCTAAGCGGTTTGGCCCTATCCGGGAAGTACTGTTTGAGCGCATCCACAACGTAAAAGTAGACCCAAAAGGCTACAACGTCGCCCATACCAATTTGGGTCTGCCGCCGCATAACGATTTCGCGAGCTATTCATGGCCCCCGAGTGTTCAGGCGCTTCATATGCTCGCCAACGAGGCGAGTGGTGGGCGATCGACAATTTTTGATGGCTGGGGGCTCTTGGAGGAGTTTCGATCCGCTGAGCCGGAGGCATTCGACGTCCTATGCCGCGTAGCCGTTCCCTTCAGAGAGTTCAATGAGAGCAACGAGACCTATGCCTGCGAACCAATCATTCGTCTGAACGCTAAGGAAGAGTTCGTTATTTTCCGTTATTCGAATCAGTTGATGCAGGTGATGAATCCCACTGATCCGGATACAGCTGCATTTTACGATGCCTATTACAAACTAAGCCGCTGCTTGTTCAGCACAGACAAAGTGAGGCGCTTCCGCTTGGAGGGTGGCCAGATTTTGATTGTCGCCAGTCACCGAGTCCTTCATGGGCGTGAGGCAATCGATGATGCGGGTTATCGGCATTTACAAGATGCCTATTTCGAGCACGATAATGTGCGCAATATGCTTACAGTATTAGCGAGGTCGCATGACTGAAGTTTCATTTTCCCAAATGAAAGACGGCACTCAAGCCGACTATGAGTTTTTGGAGCGGTTGGAAGATGACCATATCAGGGGCCTGCCAGGTCGCATCATGAACGCTTTAGCGGGCTTATCGGATGGGCTCGCGGGATACAAAATTGATCGGCTTCAACACTCCCTGCAGACCGC
>ERZ802830.1045-NODE-1045-length-27101-cov-8.75065_pt1 | contig 27101 bp, 22 predicted proteins | sample MGYA00345654_ERZ802830 | MGnify/ENA primary metagenome ERZ802830 (study PRJEB30503, sample SAMEA104212375) | marine metagenome | biome: Westerlies Biome; feature: [SRF] surface water layer (ENVO:00010504) within the epipelagic zone...; material: water...
GACTGTACCATGGTCATAAATACGATTCCCCCTGAGGAAAGTTGTGGCGACCTTTGCATCCAGTTCCAAGCCTTCAAAAGGCGTATAACCTTGGCCGGACTCTGATTCCTCCGCCCTAATTATCCAGTTGTGATCAGGATCAACAAGCGCGAGGTCTGCATCTAATCCTATCTCGATATCACCTTTGTTTCTAAGTCCGTATCTTCTCGCAGGATTTAGACTGGTCAATTCTGCCATTCTATTAAATGAAAGACCTCTTTTGCGACCCTCGCTAACAAGTGCTGAAAGTAGGTATTCCGTTCCACCAAAGCCAGATTTTGCTAACCATATATCTTCCGAGTCATCTGAGTCCACTTTATCTTCGTGTTTACAACAGGCATGATCACTGCAAATCCAGCTGATATCTCCATTCAGAACGCTTTCCCAAAGATACTCAACATCTTCTCTTGGCCTGATTGGCGGATTCACTTTTGCCAAGTTTCCAGTCTCAGCATCCACATCGAGAATCAGGTGCCCAATCGTGACTTCTCGTCTGAAATTAATATGTGGAAACACCGTTTGCATTTGCATGGCTGCATCGACTGCTTTTTTAGAGGTCAAATGCAGAAGATTGATATTGGGCAATTCCGTTTCATTTGCTAAATATGAGGCTATAAATATTGCAAGACCCTCGGAATGTGGAGGCCTTGAAGCACTGTATGCTCTCAACCCAGATAACTTATTTTCTTCTTGAACTATTTTTGTATAAGCAGCCATAATTTCTGCAGTTTCACAATGCAGACTCAAGCTGATGTCGTCTTTCTTTTCAGGAAAACGCATTATTGCGTCTTGTACACCCCTCATTACAAACTCAAAATGTGCAATGTCATATTTCTCTTCTGGATTAATCATCAAGAATTCATGCTGGTTGGATGATGCTCCATGTAGACCATGACCTCCATAAAACATGAAGATTTTAAAAGAGGTGACTCCAAATTCATCAATTAGTTCAGGGATCTCGGAGATGTGCTTCTTGTCCATTGGTGCAAGGTGATAAGCATAGTCAACATAGAAGTTATCCTTTGAAAGCTCGAAGACTTCCGGCAAGAAATCCCTGTAAGGACCGCCTTTGTTAAGATAATACCCTCCTGTTCTCATATAGTTTAAACTAGAGGTTACACCACCCATTGCAGCGGCACGACTCTCGATTACTGCATCCTTGTCCAAGGGGTTGTAAATTCCCGTATGCATATGTGCATCAACCAACCCAGGAAATGCCAATTGGCCTTTCCCGTCATATGAATCATTTGATTGCTCAGGATCTATATTTTTTTCTATGTCGGCAAATTTGCCATCTTTTATGGCGATGTCTTGCTCTTCCACATTATCGGATAGAGGTTTGACAACCTTCACATTTTTGATCACAAGATCATATTTTTTATCGCTCAATGTAACTCCCTTTATTAATTTTCTTCAAAGCCCAGATTTCCTGGGTTAATCAAATTTTTTGGATCAAGCTCTTTTTTCAACATCATCAAGAGGTTTCGAGTGCTTTTTGTTCTGGTTTTTAGATAAGGGTAATCTTTACCTATCTGAAAGTGGATGGCTCCATTGTTTCTGGCATTTTCTTCTAAACGATCTTTGATTTCATGAACCAGTTTGTAACCTTCGGGATTCTCTTCAAAGACGGGAATATTTTTTAGATCCAACGGATAAACTCTTTTGTGATAGATGGATTGCTTGTCTTTCCAAAGAAAAGTAGGTTCATAAAGGAATGCATTGCTGTCTATGGATGAAAACATCATGTTCATCGAGACACCGTGTTGATCCATGCGTTCTTTGTATTCTGACATTAATGACATATAGTCCTGATTGTGTTTCAGCACTTTAGAGAACGGGAGCACTGAATGGGTCGGCTTCCAAAGCTCGCCGTTTGGCCCCAGTATTGGTGTGAGTTCCATAAATGGGTTTGCGTGAAGATAAAGCGGAATGCTGTTCGCAACTTCACCGCCATATTGTTGAGCGACCCTTCTTACCTCTGCAAGTTTGATCTTTGCTTCTTTTGCATTAATCCCTTCGGTCGTAAAATGTCCGGAGTAGGCTGCGCCTTTCAGGAATGCTCTTCCTGCCAGCCCCATTTTCATGAGCTGAGTAACGCCATCAAATATATTTCTAGATGACTTCATGATAGATTTTGCAGCTGCAATTGAACTGGCATTTTCCATTTCCATAATTGCAGTTTTTTGTTTTCTTGGATCCAATCCATGATTGTCTGAGACAAGACCAAGTTTAGAGATGTCTCTCATAGCATAAAAGAGATGCTCAAAGTCTTGAAAACCAAAGGAGCAAGCTGCAAATCCTTCTGGATAAGCCATGAGCTTCAAGCTGATTTGTGTCTTTATTCCAAGCGCACCCGAATCCCCTAAGAATAAGCCTCCTAAATCGGGTCCATAGTGTCTGAAAAATCGAGAGGATGCCTCATCGCTTCCTTGGGAACCTGTCTCTATAATTTCTCCAGTTCCTGTTATAACTTGAAGGCTCGAGAGTGAATCGGCGGAAACAGCATTGTTTGTTCCATGGCTAATGGCATGAAAGGACATCGATCCAGCAATGGTTGCCACTCTTCCTGAAAAAGGACCCCAATGAGGTGTCCTAAGACCAAGTGGTTTAAGTGTTTCATAGAGCTCAAGCCATGTCACTCCTGGCTCTACAGTGACATACATGTCTTCCTCATTGACTTCAATTTTTTTGAGTCTTTGGCTATCAATGATAATTGTATTGTCTCTTACAGGCAGATATGAGCTTGTATATGATGCGCCACCACCTCTGGTTGAAACTGCTATATTTTCTTCAATGCAAAGCTTAACCAATGCTATCAGTTCATTTGAATTTGCCGGCCTTACTACTGCAACGGCTTGTTCCTTTGCCGTTCCAAAAATATCAGTGGAGTAAAAAAGAAGATCGTCTCTGTTTTGAATAACATTCTCAGACCCAATTAAATTGGAGATCTTTTGAATGCTATTTTCTGTTGAAGTCATTATTCTTAAGTTCTATTCTTAGCGTTTTAAGGTAATAGATTATATCCTTTGAGATGACCACATGCTAAATTATTTATCGAAAAAGTAACCATGAAAATATCATCTCAAAAAGCATATATTGATAGCATTTTTGGCCAGTTGCACTTTCAGGTCACGGGCGAGGGAAGACCATTGATTTTATGTCATCAATCCCCAAGCTCTCTAGAAATGTTCTCAAAAGCATTTCAGCCTCTTGCAAGCAATGGCTTTCAGGTTATTGCGGTCGATACCCCAGGTTATGGCCAATCGGATGCACCAACCAGAGAGCCAACCATTCGCGATTATTCAAATTGCATGAAGGATCTTATCGAGCACTTGAGTCTACAAAGAGTTTCATTGCTTGGTCATCACACAGGCGCTTGCATTGTTGCTGAGCTTGCGGTCATGATTCCCACTAAAGTTGAAAAGCTGATTCTAAATGGTCCTCCCTTGCTCACAGAGGAAGAGAAAGAAAATGTAATGGGCATGATTGAAAAGGCACCGAAGATGTTTCCAAGGAAAGACGGTTCTCATTTGACAGAAATTTGGCAAAGAAGACAGCAATTCACACCGGGCTGGACAGATTTGGATGCGATGCATCGAGGAATCATACAAATGCTGAGAGTAACCGGCGATGAAATACATGGTTTCAGAGCAGCATTTTCTCAAAATCTCGAGGAGGTTCTATTGGCAATTGATGTGCCAACAATGATCCTTACAAACACTGGGGATGACATTTATTTTGCAGCAAAAAGAGCCGCATTGCTTAGGCCCGATTTTTCTTTCTTGGAGCTTGAGGGAGGAACACATGACATTGTGGACGAACAAACTCAAATATGGGTAAAATCCGTCACAGACTTTTTGTAGAATGCTTAATTATGATATCCGAAAACATAAAAAACTCTTTAAAGAAACTTCTAATATGCTTGTTCTTATTTTTCATGGGCTATTATTTTCTCATGGGGGCATCAACTCAAACACCTGAAGAATTTGATAAAGAGTTTATTGAGAAATATGACGCGTGCATTGAAAGAGCAAAAAACAGATGCGAGGAAGGCATGTCTGAAATGGCTTGCATCAATTTTGCAACCAATCGTTGTGAGACCTTCTTGGGAACAAAGGAGAATCCAATCATAAAGTGAGTGATTTATTTTTTGGCAAGTTTGCTTGAAATAATCCAGAGCACTATGCCAGAAATGACAGTCATGACGCTGAGTGCTGCGAAGATTCTGATTAACCAATGAGAGAAGTCGTCACGCTCTCTGTAATCCATGATATGAAGAGACCATAAAAAATCCCATGCTCGCCACAAGGTTGTTCGGATCGCCAAGATGTCTCCTGTTGTCGGATCGATGTAGACGACACCACTTTCCGGTTTTTCAACCCTTACTCGATACAGCGGTAAATCTCTCCCCCGATATTCTGAGCCAACTTTAGGTTCGTTTATCAGATCAACACCAATGGGTTTCATCGTCGTTTTATTGTCGACAACCCAGATTGCTTCTGATTGGCTGATTGAGCCCAATTGCTGACCATTGAATGCGTTGAAAATTTTCGTTTTTCGATTACTCGATTGAACTTGATAAACCCAAGATTGCGCTCTTTTTCTTAGGATAATTTTAAATTCTTCTTCAAGAAAACCAGAGTCACTTAAGACGATGCTTTGAATCGGAGCCAAATCATCCGGTCCTGGTTCGTTTTCAAGATTATCTTTAATCTGTCTATATTGCTCTCCCCTGACATCGGTGATATCAGGAACCGTGAAAAAAAGTCCTGAGACAGTCCACAGCAACAATTGAATTGAGGTAAAAAGGCCCAACCAACGATGCCAAGCTCGCATGCTTTTCTTCAGGCCAATACTCATTTGTCAGTCCCAGCAATCTTCCAGCTTCTGGCCCAGTAGACAAAAGGCGTGTCAAAAGCGGCGATTCCTATCTTAAACATCATCTTCACTAACCCCAATTCAATCGCTGTCTCCAGGTCAACAACTCCCCACCAGACAACAAAGGAATATATGGCTGTGTCTATTGTTTGAGAAGCCATCGTAGATAGATTATTTCTAAGCCAGAGATGCTTGCCATTGGTCCAGGCCTTAATTTTATGGAAACACCACACATCAAATCTTTGACTGATTAAATATGCAAGCAATGAACCAATGATAAATCTGGGCGTAAAATCCAATATTCTTACAAAAGCATTGTGCACTTCAGTTGAGAAAACTTGGTTGTCTTGTGTTGAAGGAGAAAAAAGCAAAGAAAGACTCAACATGATGAGTACCATCACACTGATGCTAAATCCCATCATGACTGCTTGATCAGCAGCATTTTTACCAAATTTCTCACTCATCAGATCGGTTGCAAAGAATATGCTGGAATAAAAGATCACACCGAGGCTCGTTTGCATGCCAAAGATGACGGTTAATTTAGGGCCTTGGAGGTTGGCTAAAAGAATGGATAGTACTATGCATGCGAGTAAGCCATTTTTTCCAAAAAAGCGATACATTAGGACTGTGAATCCAAGATCAAGAATCAGAGCTAAAAAATAAAGTAGATTCTGGTTCTCAGAAAAAAATAATTGTATAGATTGATCAAACATTTTTTAAATCAGTTTTCTTCAGGATTAGATTTCCTTTTGTTGACATCATCCAATAAACTGAAGGTAAATTAAAGACAGAATTATTTAGAGTGAAATAAGTAAAAATGATTACGATTGGATATTCAGTGATAGGTGCGGTTGCATTCGCATGCTTTATCTTTGGTATAAGAGCCTACATGATTGAACCAAACCGGATACTTTTCTTAATTCTCATCAATACTTCACTGCTGTGGTTCGATTCATTTGCAACAGCCATTGGACAATACATAGGAGAGGGCAGTCTCTTGCTCAACATGACCTATGTTCGTTACGCAGCACATTGGCTGACATTGCCCCTTCTTTTTATTGTTGCCGGAATGATTTTAAAAGCAGCTGATTTCAAATTTGCTCAGAGCAAATATGTAATGGGATTTTTTGTATTCCTCGCAGTTTTTTTCATAGTGTATGACTTCAGATACATGTTTATTTTGGATTTCTATCCGGTTTGTTATGCCGAAACGTTTAGATACGCAACGCAAGTTCCAGTTGGCCAGGAGTGCTCTCCTGGCATGGCAGGATTGGGGATGAAAGTTCTGCCTATAGCCCCAATATTGTTGACCTTAATCTTGTTTGTATCAGGGGTAGCAATATGGAAAAAGCATAAATGGCCGTGGCTTGCATTCGGATGTTTTGTCATGCTTATGGCTGCCCAGCCAACTACAATTGGCCCGATTCTCAGCAATGCGGGCGAGCCTGTGTTTATTTTTTGTTTAATGCTTGCCGCAATCAAGTTTGGGACTAATTCAAAAGAAGAAATCATTTCCTCATAGAGAAGGTTTAAAAAGCAATGTTTCCCCCGTTCGAAAGAGGATAAATTGAGATCGCCTCACCCTTTTTGATTGTCTCTATGCCCTCTGGAATCATTGCCCAGCAGTTTGCATCACGAAATGGCTTCACCTTAAAAGATTCTTGTCCCGACATCACTTCCGTATGAATTTGACCATCCTCGTCAACACGAGCAATGGCTTTTGCGAATAAGCAGAACTTTTCTGATTTTTTATAATTTATTGAGTTCTTACTCGCGATCGGTTTTTCTAAGGTTCTGCCTTGTAAAATTCTTATGGCTTGTGCAGCGAGAAATCTAAAACCCACTGCAACAGATACCGGATTCCCTGGCAGACCAAAGACAATTGCTCCATCAGGAAATTTGGCCATTAAAATTGGTTTTCCTGGTCTAATCCAGAGTTTATGAAAGAGTATTTCAGCGCCCATTTCTACTAATGCGGCAGGAATGAAATCAGCCTTTCCAGCTGAGACACCACCACTGGTTAAAATAAGATTGGCATTTTTATCTCTCAACTTCTGAATTTTTTCTTTTATGACACTCAATTCATCTCCTGAATGGAGATTTTCTATGCATTCAAGATCCAAAGTGTTAACCGCAGATTCTAGAAATGGACCATTTGAATTTGGAACAGATGACGGCGAGTCGATACCCAGTTCATTTCCTGTTGTCAATATTCCAATAGAGGGTTTTTTATAAACCTTGACCATTCTATGATTATTCATAATGAGCCCAATCTTATGATGGTCATTGATCAATGTCCCTTTTGACAATATCAGTTCACCTTCCTGATAGTCCTCACCCGCTTTTCTTACATTTGCTCCATTTATAACCGGTTCACTCAAAACAAGTATTTTGCATCCATTTTTTTCAATCACTTCCCCTTTTTCTACTGTGAGCACGCTGTCCATGCAATCAGGCATCATGGATCCGGTCATAATCTCATATGATCCAGAACTTTTTGCATCTGCCAGAGCCTGATCACCAGCAAAAATTGTTCCATTGATTTGTAGCTCAACCGGATTATCGGATGTTGCATTCTTTGTGAGCTCACTTTGTAAGCAGAATCCATCCATAGCTGAATTGGAAAATGATGGAACCGGATTGTGTGAGAAAATATCTTCTGCAACCACTCCATTTGCAGATTTTGTATCCAACTGTTGAGTTCCAATTGCAGAGATCTCGTTTTGGATTATTGTTAATGCTTCTAAATAGTTTTTCATGCTTTTTATACTGGTCTGATACTAGATCTAATTGTCACTCAAAGAAACAAAATTTTCCTAATAATAGGATAGAATAATCGTGTAAAAGCTAATATCCATTCAAATTGAAGATAAATAGAAGAAACTTTTTAAAAAGTTCAGCATCGACAGGTCTGCTGCTCCAATACTCAATGAGCAGTCAAGCAAGTGCTGATAATCCCTATCGTGGATTTGAAGATTTATATCGTAAAAAGTGGACATGGGACCGAGTAGCTCGAGGTACTCATGGAACCAATTGTGCCGGAACATGTGCATTCAATGTTTATGTAAAAGATGGCGTGGTTTGGCGCGAGGAGCAACAAGGACAGTATGAGCAACTTGGCGATGTTCCAGACTTTGGTCCGAGGGGTTGTCAAAAAGGAATGCGCCACCATAAATATATGTATGGTAAACAGCGAATCTTGTACCCACTAAAACGAACCGGTGAAAGGGGAGAAGGAAAATGGGAAAGAATAAGCTGGGAACAGGCAACCACTGAAATTGCAGATAAGTTTTTGGATTACGCAACTGAATATAGCCCCGAATGTATTTCATATGGCAGCGGAACACAAATGTCGGTCAAGCTTGCTTCGTATGCTTCTCTTCTTCGATTTGGAAATATTACCGGAATAACCGTTCCCGAGTTTTTCTCAGGCGTGGGTGATTTGCCAACCGGTTCATATATGACACTGGGTCAAGTTTATACAGGCGATACATTTGCATCGGTTTACAAGTCAAAGTGCGTAATGATATGGATGAGTAACCCAGCAGCAACCAGAATTCCAGATGCCCACTTTTTCTGGGAGGCAAAATACAATGGAACTCAAGTTATTGCGGTCTCTCCCGAGTTTACACCTACCGCGATGCACTCGAACCTTTGGTTAAATCCGAAACCAGGAACAGATTCAGCACTGGCGATGTCTATGGTTCAGGTTATGCTGAAAGAGAACCTCTATAAGCCAGATTATATTAAGGAACAGACGGATTTACCTTTTCTTGTTAGAACTGACACAAAAGAATTCTTAAGAAGAGAGGATCTTTCTCTCTATGGCCTTTTGGCGGTAGCAGATAATGTTTATTACATGTGGGATGAAACCACAAAATCAATTGTTCAAGCTCCAGGAACGGGCAGAGCAGATAAGCCTTTTGGTAGAGATAGAAGAAAATATGGAACCCTTGAATTGGGTGATATTAAGCCTAGCTTAGAAGGACGTTGGATTGCCAATACCTTAGATGGTGAAGTAGAAGTCACCACGGTCTTTGAGTTACTAAAAGAAGAATGTGAAAACTACACACCTCAAATGGCATCTGAGATTACTGGTGTCAGCCCTAAAGTCATTGAGCAAACAGCAAGAGTGTTTGCCGATGCTCAGCCAGGCATGATTTATGCCGGCTATGCTTCGTGTAAGTGGTTGCATGGAGATCTCTTGCAAAGAGCCATGCTATTGATGCTTGCTTTAACTGGGAGTACAGGGAAAGAGGGTGGCGGATTACAAATTGCCAACTCACCCAATGCCAGAGGGATGACCCAATTTGGTTTCTCAGATGTTGGCCCTGCATTTCGATTGATTTCTGGAACAACATGGGATTATGACCATGCAGACATGAAGGAGCTGAATAGTAAAATATATGGCAATGAGTTGGCTGAAAAATTTGACCGATATTACAAAAAAAGTATAGAGGAAGATTGGTTTCCAGATTACAGCCAGAATGGCTGGAAGATGGGAATATTTGCTGGAAATAATGGTGCCAACTGGAGAGCATCTGGAAGCACTTGGCGTAAGACAGCTTTTGAGGAGCTGGAGACCATTGTTTCTTTGGCTCCGGATATGGGAGTGACTTCTTTGTTTTCAGATTATGTGCTTCCAATTGCACATCATTATGAGAGAAATGACCTGATGCTCCAATCCAGGGTGCCATATCTTCAAGTCCTTACTGAGGCAGTCTCACCTTTGGGAGAAGCCGTTGATGACTGGGAGGCAAATAGAAGATTAGCGGAAGCAATTTCTCGAAGAGCAAAAGAAAGAGGGATCAAGCCTATTCAAGACGCAGTTGATGGAAGAACGATCCGAAGAGATTACACCAAGACACTGGATCTTTATACAATGGATGGAAGGGTTAATGATTCTAAGGACGTGGCGCAGTTCATAATCAATGCCAGCCATGGAATACCAAAAATTAGTTTTGAAGAGTTATCGCAAAAGGGCATTGTCAAAGTTGAGGGTGTTGATAACACCATGTGGGATAAAGATGAGTCTCCCTATCACAATGAAATCGTAAAGAGTGTTCAGAAGAAACTGCCCTATGAGACATTTACCGGCCGACAACAATTTTACATTGATCATGAATGGTTTATAGAATTTGGAGAAACCCTTCCAACTTTTAAAGAGCCACTCGAGATTGAAGGCTACCCAATGAGAATGATGATGGGCCATGCAAGACATGGAATTCATAGCACTTGGAGAGACGATTCATTTTTATTGAGTCTGCAACGAGGTGAGCCAGACATTTATGTGAATCCAGATGATGCATCTAAAAGAGGAGTTTCTGATGGCGATATGATTAGGATCTATAACTCTGCAGGTGAATTTTCTGCTATGGCACATGTCAGTTCAGGCATTCAGCCTGGAATGTTGTTTATGTATCATGGCTGGGATCCTAAGATGTTTAAAGATGGAAAAAATTTCAGTGAAGTCATCCCCACAGGGGGTTTAATAAAACCAACATCTATGGCGGGTGATTATGGTCATCTTGGTTATCAGCCTTTGGCGTTCGCACCCAATCAAACTTACAAGGACTTTACTTGTGATTTTGAAAAAACTGCATAGGACATCTTCTGTGGAAAGATCTTCTATTGAGGGCAAGAGAGACAGTGATTCCACTGCTTTGCCTCGAGCCAATGCATACTCCCTTTTTTCACAGTTACTAAGCTCTCCGCATGATATAAAATCATTAAGCCTGATTCCTGAAATTTCATTTGATGGGTTGCCCTATGATTTTGAAATGAAGGATATCTTGGGTGAATATTTGGCAACCGATGAAAATCAACTCAGGCAAAAATATAGTGTCTTATTTGAAGTTGGAGATGAGGGACCACCCGCACCAATCCGAGAAGATTTATTCTTGGCCCAACCGGCAAAGTTAAGAGAGGACCTTGTTCGCTTTTATGAATTTTTTGGGTATGAGTTGAATGAAGAGTTTCAATGGCAAATGGATCATCTCTCAATTGAATTGGAGTTTATCCACTTTCTTGCTGTTGGTGAACTCAAAGCAGACAAAGACAAACTCTCTTTTCAATTGGGGCAGTATGATTTTACTGAAAAACATCTTAATAATTGGGTGCCCCAACTCTCGAAGAAGTTAAGCATTTTAGATGAGAGTGATATCTATACTAAAATTGTTATAGAATTAAGTAGATTCCTATTGGATGACTTCGGTTGGCAAAAGGAAACCATTTCACAAGTAGATGTAGCTGGAGGTTAAAAATGGGTCAGGTTGCAATGGTGATAGATCTAAATAAGTGTATCGGTTGTCAAACATGTACAACCGCTTGCAAGTCATTATGGACCGATGAGCCAGGGCAGGAATACATGCTTTGGAATAATGTCGAAACAAAACCTGGACCTGGTTATCCAAGATATTGGGAAGAAGGAGGCGGAGGCTTTGATGAGCAAGGTGAACTTAAGCGAGACGGTGTAATGCCTGCCAAAGAGGATCATGGCGAAGAGATCCCTCTGAATCACGATGAAGTTTACTTTAAGGGTGTTGAGGTTCGTCTTCAACAAGAAAAACCAATGACCAAAGGCTCTAACTGGGATGAAGATACAAGTTCGGGTGATTATCCAAATAACTATCACTTTTATCTGCCCAGAATGTGCAATCATTGCACCAAACCAGCTTGCTTAGAAGCTTGTCCAGTAAGAGCAATATACAAACGGGAAGAGGACGGTGTTGTTCTCATCGACCAGGATAAGTGCCAAGGAATTAGAGAATGCAATAAGGCCTGCCCTTATGACAAAATTTATTTCAATTACATCACTGGAAAATCACAAAAGTGTATATTTTGTTTTCCCAGACTTGAAGAAGGAGTCGCACCTGCTTGTGCCAGACAGTGTCCTGGTAGATTAAGATTTGTAGGCTTTTTAGAGGATGAAGATGGACCCATTCATGAACTGGTTTACCAATGGAAAGTTGCACTGCCATTGCATCCAGAGTATGGAACTGATCCAAATGTTTTTTATGTTCCTCCAATGTTGCCACCTAACTTTGATGAAAATGGTGATTTTTCAGAAGAGCCAAGGGTGCCTACAGAATATCTTAGAAGTATATTTGGCGATGCTGTAGATGAGGCCCTTATTACAATGCAGTTTGAGATGGAGAAAAAGCAAGAAGGCAAAGAGTCGCGTTTGATGGATATCCTTATTGCAAAAGAATGGAAATCTTTGTTTAGTATCCCTGACGTCAAGATCTATTGATTCATAACAAGTAAGGCAATAAAAGATGCAATTATCAAACAGTCGCATTTTTCTAATCATGACGTCACTTGTGCTGTCCTCCGTTATGGCCAGCTTGGATTCAAGTTTTACCCCAATTGCCATACCTGACATGATCGATAAACTGGATTCAAGCACCAGTGAAATTGTTTGGGTTGCTCTAGGATATTTAATTGCAGCAAGTGGACCAATGTTATTGGCAGCCAAAATGGCAGATGGCATTGGCCATGCTCGCTTTTTCCAAATTGGAACATTAATTTATTCATTGGCCATGATTGCTTGTGCATGGGCTCCTGATGCCAATACACTCATTGCAATCAGATTCGTTCAAGGATTTGGTATGGCGCTTTTTCTTCCCACAACATTTGCAATAGCGACTGCAATGTACGGTCCTAAAAAAAGAGGAAGTGCTCTTGGAATTCTTCAAGCAGCAAATGCGGTTGGTTTTGTCATGGGTCCAATATTTGCCGGTTGGTTGCTTGATGCATATGATTGGACGGCAATCTTTTGGTCAAGAATACCTTTTGCAATTCTTGCCATTCTTTTAGCATTCTTTGCGCTTGGTTTTAAACAGCCATTTAAATTTTCTGAACGTCAAAAATCATATGATTATTCTGGAGCAGTTTTCTTAACATTTGCGTTGTACGGGATACTCTACGGTTGCAATAAATTGCCTGTTGAAGACAATCATTTAGAGCCAATGGTTTGGATTATCTTCTTTCTGGGATTCTTATTCTTTGGTTTGTTTTTAAGGCAGGAGAAGAAACATGATGATCCATTGATTGATTTGTCGCTCTTTTCTAAAAATAATGAATTCACAAAAGCATCCATTGCATTTACTTCTGTCTTTGCAAGCTTTCCTGTTTACTTATTTATTTTACCAATCATTATGATCAATGGTCTTGAGTTAAAAGCTTGGGATGCAGGTTTAGCTCTGGGTGCTGCTGCATTGGCGACATTGGTCATAAGTCCAGTAGCTGGTAACTTTTCTGATCGTATCGGCCCAGAAAAATTATGCATGAGCGGTGCTTTTCTAACAGGATTTGGATACATGATGCTTTTCCTTGTTAATGTTGATTCAGGAGCAATGGAGATCATTCCTGCCATGATTTTTATTGGTGGAGGAACGGGTCTCTTCTTTTCACCTAATAATAATTTAATGCTGTCTAGTGCCCCTCCCGAGAGAGCAGGAATGGTGTCGGGCTTATTTGGAGTCTATAGACAATCTGGTTACGCTTTGGGGTTTGCAATAACGGCAAGTTTATTTACTGCAATTCAAAATTGGTTTGATGTGAATTGGGCCTATGATTCCTTGAGTTCGAATAGCATTGAGTCAGCAAATACACTTACAAAAATTTACGATCAGGGGAGTCAAAATTCTCCTGAGGTTTTGGTTTTTATTCTGCATATAGGGATTTTGCTTTGCTCAAGTATTTTGATCATTACATTCGTGAACTCTATTCCAAAGTTAAAACTGATGTTTTCTAAGCAGATGACTTTGGTTCTTACGGCCTCTATTGTTTCCATAATCTCTATGGGATCTTATAGTTTGAATGCACCCGGAGTGATCGATAGTGAGAATTTAACAATAATTGAAACGCCTGTAGTTGAAGTTCAAGCATTCGGAATGTCATCAAGAAGCTATGATATCCAGGATGACAGTGGTTTTTATTCCCTTCCAATTGTTGATCAATCGACATCTTTCAATGAAAAATATAATGCAAGATGTGGATTTTGTCATGGCGCTGATCTCAATGGGATCGATGGTTTGGGCGTCACCTTAAAAGACTCTATGTTTCTTAAAGATATGAGTACAGATGCTATTGTGGAATTCCTTAAAATTGGCCGAATGCCTAACTCTGAAGATTCAATTTCAGGAGGAGTTATGCCTGGGTTTAACTGGTTAGAAACTTCAGAATTAGATGAAATTGCAATTTTTATAAAGGAAGGGAATGAATGATCTGATTAAAACAAAGGATCAAGATTCTTTGGTTGCTTGGTATGCCGTTTTTGTTTTGCTTTTGGCTTATGTGCTTTCATTTGTCGACAGAATAATTCTCAGCCTTTTGGTTACTCCCATTAAAGAGGATTTAGGCACCACAGATGCCCAAATGGGATTGTTGATGGGTTTTGCATTTGCAATATTCTATACCATCGCTGGTATACCAATTGCCAAATACTCTGATGTGAAAAGCAGGCGATTGATTATAGCCACTGGTATATTTTTATGGAGCATCATGACTGCAGTCTGCGGCCTCGCAAAAAGTTTTTTCCAGCTTTTCCTTGCTCGAGTTGGGGTCGGGGTTGGAGAAGCTGCATTGACTCCAGCAGCATACTCTATGATCGCAGACTATTTTAGTGAAGATAAACTGGGAAGAGCCATGGGAGCATATAAATCAGGCGCTATGGTTGGAGGCGGTCTGGCCTTTATTATTGGCGGAGCAGTGGTTGGATATGTTGTAAATTCAGAGTCAATTATTCTTCCGCTTTTAGGTGAAATGAAGCCGTGGCAGATGGCTTTTATAATTGTTGGGCTTCCAGGAGTTTTAATTGGGCTTTTGATGTTAACTGTTAGAGAGCCCGAAAGAACCGGCATTGAAGACTCTCTTGAAGCTAAAGTCTCTATCTCAGATGCCATCAGATACATGCGTGAACGCTGGAGAATATATTTATTTATTTTCTTGGGCTTTGCATTCATGGCGACTCCTATTAGCACAGCCTTGACATGGATTCCTGTGTACCTTCAAAGAATCCATGAAATGAGTATTGCAGACAGTGGAAAAACACTGGGTGTAATTATTTTCTTTTTGTCAACAACCGGGGTTTTGTTCAGTGGTTGGTTGATTGATTTTTTCAAGAAGAAAGGCTACAAAGATGGTTATTTTAAAGTTGCATTATCAATTTGCATCGTAACAGTACCAATCGTTTATTTTGTAATGAATGATCAGAGCTTGGAGAATACTCTTTGGTGGTTGCACCTGTTTGTTTTTGTTGCGAGTATGCCGCTTGCCATATCAGCGACTGTGTTACAAATTGTTACGCCTAACCAACTGAGAGCCCAAGTCTCAGCAGTGTATATGTTATTTTTAAATCTAATCACCGCTCTCCTTGCAACCACAGGTATTGGTTTTATTACTGATTACTGGTTTGGAGATGAAATGGCATTGGGTCAATCCATCACCTCAGTGAATCTCATTTCAATGGTTTTGGCTTTTTCATGCCTTTACGTTGCCAAGGCGAACTTCAATAAAGAATTCACAAAATCCTAAAACATAAGTTAGTATAAAAGGTCGCTTTGTAAGAATAATTACAGGGCAAAATGACAATTTTTAGGGAGTTTTTTATGGTGGATCAATCAACAGAAGACAATTACGCTGGAGTTTGGGATAACGGGTTAGGTTTTGGTGAAAAATCAGCACTAATCGTAATCGATTTACTTCAAGGTTACACCACTGAAGGTTCTGCACTTTATGCACCAGGAGTAATTGAGTGCGTGAAAGAAATGCCAGAATTGCTTGCATTGGCAAGAGATAAGAATGTACCCATCATTCACACAAGAGTTCTGTATACGAAACCCAATTATGAGGACGGAGGTGTTTGGATTAAGAAAGCTCCAGTATTGCTTGATTTAGTTGAAGGGCATCCCTATGCAGAGTTTTGTGAGGGGGTAGAGCCTCAAGAGGGCGAGGTGGTTATTGTTAAACAATATGCCAGTGCTTTTTTTGGGACTTCATTGGTATCAACATTAAATGGACTCGGAGTGGATACTTTGATTATCACTGGTTGCACTACTTCTGGATGCATCCGAGCAACAGCTGTTGATACAGTTCAGCATGGGTTTAGACCGATCTGTGTAAGAGAATGCATAGGCGATAGGGCGGAAGGCCCACACGAAGCCAATCTTTTTGATATCAATGCCAAATATGGCGATGTAATCAGCAAAGAAATGACAATGAATTATCTAAATACTTTATAAATTATTTTTGAGGAAAGACTATGAGTGAATTAACACAATGTAGGCACTATGATTACGTGCCAATTATTGACCGAGAACCTTTTAAGCTGCCAGATGGCGCAAGAGTTGCAGTGTTACCGTACATTAACATTGAACATTTTCCTGCTGCAATACCCGGAACATCATTGATCCCTGGGACTGCTGCCTTCTCTCCGGACCCATTAAATTATGGATGGCGAGACTACGGGAACCGAGTAGGTTTGTGGAGAATGATGGAACTGATGGATAAATTAGGCATGAGAGGAACGGTTTGTCTGAATGCTGAAATCATCAGAGAATATCCTAGAATTATTGAAGAGTCTCTAGCAAGGGATTGGGCATTCATTGGGCATGGGATCAATAATGCACCTGCCAATTTCATTGGAAATCCACCGGACGGTGAAGGAGGTCATACGCCTCTTCCTGAGGAGAAAGAAAGAGAAATCATCAGTACCGTTTGCCAAACAATGGAAGAAGCATTGGGCAAGAAAACAAAAGGTTGGTTGAGTCCATTTCTTACTCACACGGACAATACACCAAGAATTTTGGAAGAGAATGGTGTGGAGTATCTTTGCGACTATACTGCGGATGATCATCCATTTAAGTTTAATACACCACAAAATAATCTCATTGCTGTTCCATACACTGTTGAGCTCAATGATATTCCTGCATTCTTAGGGCATTCAGGCGTTGGTGTTTCATCGGAAGCTTTTGGAGACATGATTGTTGATCAATTTGATGTCCTCTATGAGGAAGGAGCAACCAATGCGAGGTGTATGCCAATATGTTTGCATACATTCCATGTGGGTCAACCAAATAAATTCAAACATCTGAAAAGAGCATTTGAATACATTGCTAGTCATGATGATGTGATTCTCTCAACCGGAGATGACATGAATGATTGGTATCGAGAACAATACATGTAAATCATCGGCTATTTAGCCAAGCTTGGTTATAATAATGGGCAGTTCAAATACTGCCCATTATTGTTTATGAGGATACATTTTAAATACACCAAAGCACTTCTGATGCTTATTCCATTGTTGCATGGCAATTTACTGGCTGCAGAAATTCCAGAGCCAGGACCAAGTGTCATGAGGCTTCCTGTCTTTATTGATAATGAAAAAATAGAGCTTAGGGTCGCAGAAGGATTTGAGGTAAAGACACTTGTGGCTGGACTGGATTCGCCCAGGTGGCCAATTGTATTACCCAATGGAAATATTCTGGTCTCTGGATCAAAGACCGAAGCATTGCCAAATATGCCAGAGGAAACCATCCGTCTTCTTACCAGTATGAATATATTCGGGAAGTCTCCCAACACCATTATTGAGATTGATGTGAATCAAAACCCTCCTCAATTGACAAATCTCATTCAGGGTCTTAATCAACCGTTTGGAATGCTGTACAGCAATGAGAGTCTTTATGTGGCAAACACCGATTCTGTGATCAGGTACCCATTTAAGAATTTTACCCTTACAGGCGATGCTGAGAAGATTATCGATCTGCCATCTGGGCCTCCAAATAATCATTGGACTAGAAATATTATCCTAAATGAGACAGGCGATAAGATTTTGATTGCTGTTGGCTCGGGGACGAATGTAAACGCAGAAGGCGTCAATGAAGAGGGCAGGGCTGCAATTTGGGAAATAAACCTTGATGGCAGTCAGAAAAGGATACTTGCATTTGGCTTAAGGAATCCTGTGGGATTGGATTTTTATACAGAAAATGGAAGCTTATGGGCAACCGTCAATGAGCGAGACGGGATTGGAGAATTTACACCCCCTGACTATCTGACCGAAGTCAAAGATGGAGCTTTTTATGGGTGGCCATATGTTTATTTTAAAGATTATGCCGATCCAACCCAGATCCAGCTTAATCCAGACAAAGTAAAGCAAGCAAAACAGACCTCATTAATGCCTGATTTACCTCTTGATGCACATTCTGTTCCATTGGGCTTATTGTTCCACAGTGGAAAAAACATCGATGGTAAGTATAAAGATGGCGCTTTTGTGGTTCGTCGAGGCGGAGTATCAACATCAAAACTCACGGGTTACGATGTTCTTTTTATCCCATTTATAGACGGTAAACCAACAGGAATAATTGAAACTTTTTTATCAGGTTTTATAGCCAGCGAGGATAGAGGTGAGATTTTTGGAAGACCTGTGGGCATTGCAGAAACAAACAATGGCGAGATTATTATCACAGATGATGTTGGCGGCAGGCTTTTAATGATTAGCTCAACAGAAAAAGAGTGAGGTTATTTCAAAGCATTCAGGATTAAGTTTGGTAGCTTTGAGTCATCCCAATCGGGTGAATTGTCTCCTGTTCTTAATATCACAAGCGATTCGGAAGGAATCATATACATTCTTTGTTTGCCGATACCATCCATAAAGAAAAGATCATCTGTGACATAAGGTTCGCCATGATAGTTTGCATACATCGTCAGCCTGGCATCATAAGCTCTTCTTTCTTCATACTCATTACCTAACCAGATTTGCATTCCATAATTATTGTTTGGCTCTGATGGCGTAATCATTTGTTCCACCCATCCTTTTGGCAGGATCTCTTTATTTTTGAAGAGCCCCTTATTCATAAGCATTTCACCAATCCGAATCATGTCTCTGATTGAAGCCCACATACAGCAGTCGGTATGAACCATTCCATCGGGTCTATCAACAAAGAAGAATGCATCTCGACTCCCGAGTGGGGACCAAATCTTTTCTGAAAAATATTCGCTGTACCTTTTTCCAGATGCTCTTTCGATTAAAATACCAAGTATCTGACTATTGTAATTATTATGGGAAAATACAGTTCCAGGATCTATTTCTGGATCCATATTGAGGTTTGCATTCACAATATCTGTTCCATAGGCTCTTTGAATTCGATCTGAAAATGGAGAGTAATCAAATGTTTCTTTAAGGCCTCCTGACATATGAAGAAGATGCTTTATTGTGATGTTTGTTTTATCACCATCTCGCCATTCTTCAATATAATCTGAAACGGATTCATCTATTGATTTTATGTATCCGTCATTGATTAAATGACCCACCAAAAGCGCATTCATTGTTTTGGTAAAAGAGTGAAGACCAAAAAGAGAGTCAGGGTTTGTTTCTTGCCAATAAGATTCGAAAACAATTTTACCTTTGTGTTGAATGACAAGGCTTTTGCTTCCATGATTTTGTGCATATTCTTTTGCTTCTTGAAACACGCTCAGAGGAATTTCACTTTGCTCTGAGGAAATGCTATCAAGAGGGGATTCGAAGTTCCCATTGGTCCTTTCAAGGGGTTGATACCAAGAAAAATCAGGGTCCAATGGATTGCCCATTAAGGCGCTTGTCCATCTCTCCCAAAAAAGACCAAAAAGCCCCATGCTTGCCGAGCCAATGATAGAACTGATCACAATTATTACTATCACAATAGAAATCAATATGAATTTTATAAATCGCCTAATCATTTCTTATTCCTCTGCTGATTGTATTCGGTAGGACGGAATCATCCCATCCCATTTGGCCTGCTCCTGTTCTTACAATAACCAATTCCTTCGAAGGTATGACATAAACTCTTTGACCTCCAAATCCATCCAAATAAACAATATCGCTGTCATCGAATGGCTCAGAATGGTAACCCGTTGCAGTGCTCTTTGGGTTATAAACCCTATTTTGCTGATGCTTTGTACCAAGCCAAGTGAGATAACCATAATTTGGATTTGTTTCAGCTGGCGTCTTCATGTCTGTAATCCATGACTTTGGCACGATTTGTTTTTGACCCAATTGACCTTCATTGAGAATGAGTATACCTATTCTCAGCCAATCTTTTGCAGTGGCATTGAGGCAGCAATATGTTCTTGGCATTTGATTTTTCTCTGAGTCTAAAACGACTGTTGCGTCGCTTTGTGCAAATTTTTGCCATAATTTTTCAGAGAGGAGTTCTGCATATCTTTTGCCATAGACACGTTGAAGCAACAGACCTAGATTCTGAGGGTTTACTCCATTGTATTCGAACACTTGATTTGGTTTTCGATAGGCCTTTTGTTGAAGTGTCATCTTCGTCACGTCATCTCCAAGCATTAATTTATTGAAATCGCTCAAGGGATGAAAAGAGAATTCTGGGTAATCCAGTCCGCTGGATTGCTGAAGTAAGTGTTTTATGGTTATAAGGTTTCTTGAATCATTTTTCCATTCATCCAAGTAATTCGAAGCGGGCTCATTAACGCTTTTAATCATGCCATCATTGATTGCAATACCAACCATCATTGCAAGCACTGTCTTATGCATTGACTGCGTATCACTGATCGTTTGAGCATCGAATCCATCAAAATATCTCTCAAGAATGACCTCATCACCCTGATAGATCAGTAGAGCATGTGAATCCATATTCTTTGAAAAGTTTATTGCTGCTTCAAGAGAATCTTCCGATATCTTTTTTGAAGAACTATATTTCAGGGCAAATGCTTCATTTGCATTGATGATTTCAAGATCACCCGTTGCTTCCCCCATGATCATGGATGTAATCCGAGTCACCACCGTTGGGCTTTGAACATAAAGATATCCAATATAAATAACTACTGCAGCAAACAGGCAGATGAAGATTTTAAAGATGAATTTAAAAAGTTTTAAGAACATCAAAGTATCATATCCCACTTTTAAGATTCCATCACGAGTGAACTTGGAAATGATGTACTTTCCTTTATGAATAAAAGTAATATAATTCTTTATATAAAAAATAGTTATATCATTTGAAATCATGACACTCACACAATTCAAATATCTTATTTCTGTGGTTGATAATAAGCTCAATATCAGCAAGGCTGCTGAGTTTTCAAACACCAGCCAACCGGGTATTAGTAAACAAGTTAAGTTGCTTGAGGATGAGTTGGGCGCACATTTATTTATCAGAAAAGGTAAGAAAATCGAGTCACTGACACCTCTGGGAGAAAGAGTCACCACTTATGCAAGAAAAATCCTTCAAGATGTTGAGAACATTAAAGTCATTGGAAATCAAATATCTAAAGTAGATGAAGGCGTCATGACGGTTGCGGCGACATCTGCTCAGGCAAGATACGTTTTGCCCGAAGTGGTCAAGGTTTTTAAGGAAGACTATCCAAAGATTAAACTGGAACTGAAGCTTGGATCTTCCGAACAAATCATAGAAATGGTCAAAAATAACGAAGTTGATTTCGCCATTGCAACAGACTTGACTGATTTATCAGACGAGTTAGTGCTTTTGCCTGCATATCATTGGTTTAATGCAATCATCGCACCATTGGATCATCCTTTGAAAAAACACATGAAAAACCTCACCATCAAGAGAATTGCAAAGGAGCCACTGGTGACATACGCATTCAGTGTGGGTCCCGATACATCATTTACTGAAACTTTTAAGAAGAACAAACTTGAACCCAATATTGTCTTTGCCGCAAGAGATGCCGATATCATTAAGACCTATGTCAAGATGGGAATGGGCGTAGGCGTTATATCGGGAATGGCCTATGAATGCGATGACAATGAAGAATTTATTGCCATCAGTGGCGAGAATATTTTTCCAAAATGCACCACATATTTTGGGTTTCGTCGCGGAATGGTTCTCAGTCGTTACGCAATGAGTTTTATTAACTTATTCTCCGAGCATCTCACACCAAGCATTATCAATAATGCTGCATCTTCAAAAACTCAAGCAGAGGTTGATAACCTATTTAAAAAGATTAAGCTTCCTGTAAAAGGCGGGTGCGATCAAATCAAATAAGAGCAATCAATCTTGAAAAATAAAACCACATTGGTAGCCATTGGCTATTTCCTAATTGCTGTTTTTCTGATGGCTACATTGGATGTTATCGCCAAGATCCTGCTTTATAAATATCCAGTTCTTCAATTGACGTTTCTTCGAGGACTTTTCTCACTGATTATTTTGGCAATGATCGGTATCAATATGGGCGGAATTAGGGGCTTTAAGACAAAGATACCCGGTTGGCATTTCCTCAGAACATGCCTGATGTCATTGTCTTCATATACCTTTTTCGCTGCGCTTGCGCTTCTCCCATTGGTGAACATCATGGTGATTGTTTTTATTGCACCAATCATGATCACTGCATTGTCAGGGCCATTGTTAAATGAGAAAGTCGGCGTATGGCGTTGGTGTGCTGTTTTGGTTGGGTTTTTCGGAGTACTCGTCATTCTTCAACCGAGCACTGAATTCAGCTCTGAGGGAACAATCTATGCACTTATTGGAGTAGTCACTTATGCATTGACCGCATTAACCGCAAGAAAACTATCCAATAGAGAGTCTGTGTCCAACCTTAGTTTCTATATATTTATTGGCCCCACATTGATGGGAGCAATCGGAAGCTACTTCAATTGGGTGCCTCTGGTTCCATGGGACTTCTTTTTATTCTTTTTGACCGGTTTAACGGGTGGATTGGCATTTATTTTTTTCAACCTTGCCTTGCAAAAAGCCGAGGCTTCTTTGCTCACATCATTTGAGTATACAGGCCTTATCTGGGCATCCCTTGCCGGCTATTTTATTTTTAATGAGGTTGTCGATTCAAGGGTATGGCTGGGCGCAATAATAATAATTATGTGTGGAATTATTATTCTTTATAGAGAGTCAAGAATAGCAAAAACAAATGAGAATTCTGCCGACTAAAAAGCTATAATTTACCTCTCAATTTACTCATTTAAAATTTAATCTCAGAGAAAAATAATGGATCAAAAAAACAGAGATAAAGCACTTGAATCAACTCTCGCTCAAATAGATAAACAGTTCGGCAAAGGGTCGCTGATGAAGTTGGGCGATGACAGTGTTGATCGATCAATAGAAGCAATTTCAACAGGTTCGATCGGACTGGATGCTGCATTAGGCATAGGCGGTTTACCGAAAGGTCGAGTTGTGGAAATTTACGGCCCCGAATCATCCGGTAAAACAACACTTACCTTGCAAGTAGTTGCTGAATGCCAAAAAGTGGGTGGTACCGCTGCCTTCATCGATGCAGAGCATGCCCTTGATCCAATTTATGCTGAAAAGATCGGAGTGAACACCAAGGATTTTCTCGTTTCACAACCAGACACTGGAGAGCAAGCCTTAGAGATAACCGATATGTTGGTTGCTTCAGGCGCTGTGGATTTAATTGTCATTGATTCAGTGGCAGCACTGACACCAAGAGCAGAAATTGAAGGAGAGATGGGAGACACCCATGTTGGTTTACAGGCCCGCTTAATGTCACAGGCTCTCAGAAAGCTAACCGCAAACATTAAGAAATCAAACACCATGGTGATTTTCATCAATCAAATCAGAATGAAGATTGGTGTAATGTTTGGCAGCCCCGAAACCACAACTGGTGGAAATGCACTAAAATTCTATTCCTCTGTTAGGTTGGATATTAGAAGAATTGGAGCCATCAAGAAAGGCGATGAGATTGTCGGCAATCAGACTCGAGTAAAAGTGGTGAAAAATAAAGTATCCCCCCCATTCAAGCTTGCAGAATTTGAAATTATTTATGGACATGGGATTTCAACAGAGGGAGAGATCATTGATATGGGCGTCGAACATGATTTGATTGAGAAATCAGGATCATGGTATAGCTACGATGGTGATCGTATTGGACAAGGCAAAGAAAACGTAAGAGAGTTCTTATCCGAGAATCCTAAAATAGCCAAAGGATTGATAAAGAAAATTCGTGAAAAACTTATTCAAAGTAAATAATCTTTTAATTCACAATCATTAGCTTTGACTGAACAGATCACTGATCAAGCACTAGCCAGAAAGAAAGCAATGGACCTTCTTGCTCGAAGAGAGCACTCGCGTCTTGAGCTTTATCGAAAACTCCAGCAAAGAAAATTTGCTTCCCATATTATTAATTCTGAATTGGATAAATTAATAGATGAAGGTCTTCTGAGTGACGAACGATTTGCTGAGGCATACTTGAGGTCAAGATTTGAAAGAGGCAAGGGACCGAACATTATCTTTTCAGAGTTATTGCAAAGGGGCGTGGACGAAGTGCTAGTGAATCATGCATTAGAGGGCATAAGCGAAGAGCAATGGTGTGAGCTCGCTTATGAAACCATGAACAAAAAGTTGGGGAATGAGACAGAACTTGATTATGATAAGCAATTGAAGTTAATGAAGTTTTTAAGCTACAGAGGATTTACTCGGAGCCAGATAGAAAAAGCAAAAGATTTACTGAGAAAAAAATTAATACGAAACAATGAAAACAAGTGAAATAAGACAAGCTTTTATTGATTTTTTTGAATCAAAGGATCATCAAAGCATTAAGAGCTCTCCATTGGTTCCCGCCAATGATCCAACACTTTTGTTTACCAATGCAGGGATGGTGCAATTCAAAGACATATTCTTAGGCAAAGACGATCAGGGATATTCAAAAGCAGTGAGCGTGCAAAGATGTCTTAGAGCAGGTGGTAAGCACAACGATCTTGAGAACGTGGGCTACACTTCACGTCACCATACTTTTTTTGAGATGCTTGGAAACTTTAGTTTTGGAGATTACTTTAAAGAGGATGCAATCCTTTTTGCATGGGATTTTATTACCAATGAGTTGGGCCTTGATAGAGACCGTCTTTGGATAACGATATATCAAGACGATGATGAGGCTGCAGCAATTTGGCTCGATAAGATCGGTATTGGAGAAGATAGACTGATTCGATTGGGCGAGAAGTCCAACTTTTGGTCGATGGGTGAAACAGGACCATGCGGACCATGCAGCGAAATCTTTTTTGATCATGGAGCACACATAGATGGAGGCCCTCCTGGAACCGATGAGGAGGATGGCGATCGATTTGTGGAAATATGGAATCTTGTCTTTATGCAATACGAACGGCAAGCGAACGGAGCTCTCATTGATTTACCAAAACCATCTGTCGATACTGGAATGGGGTTGGAAAGAATTGCGGCAGTGATGCAGGGGGTTAGCAGTAACTATGATATTGATTTATTTCAGAAACTGATAAATGCCATAAAGAATCAATCAGAAGGAGGAGAGGAGAGTCACTATCGAGTGATTGCTGATCACATTCGTTCCTCTGCATTTCTTATTATGGATGGAGTCACGCCCGATAATGAAGGGAGAGGTTATGTTCTCAGAAGAATAATCAGAAGGGCATTGAGGCATGGTTATGACCTGAAAATAGAGTCCCCATTCTTCTACGAGCTTGTGGATGCTTTGGCAGACGAAATGGGTTCAACTTACCCTGACTTGAATGATAAGAAAGACTACATAAAGCGAATCATCTTAATGGAAGAGGAGAGGTTTGCATCAACCCTTGCTCAAGGCATGAATCTTTTACAGAAAGAATTTGATCGGTCAAATGATGAAACCATTTCTGGTGAATTTGCATTCAAGTTATACGATACCTATGGATTTCCTTTGGACATGACGGTTGATATTGCCAGAAGTATTTCCAGAGAGGTTGACCGAGAGGGCTTTGAGAGGGCAATGGACAAGCAGAGAGAGATGGCCAGGAAAGCAAGTAAGTTTCAGAGCGATGAATCTCTCACTCTTGATCATGACCTAAAAAGTCAATTTGATGGGTATGCCAATCTTGAGACCGAGAGCAAAATCATAGGTGTATTTGGAAAAGATGGTTCCAGCGAGCTAAAAGAAGGCGAGTTTGGTCAGATCATTCTGGATAAAACACCGTTTTATGCTGAAAGCGGGGGTCAGGTTGGTGATCAAGGCTCATTCAATTCAAATGAAAGCGCTTTTGAGGTCATGGATACTCAATTCTCAGGCGATGCCTTTGCTCATTTTGGAACCGTCTCTTCGGGTCAACTAAGGGTCGGGGATAAAATATTGGCTTCAGTGAATCCTGTTAGGAGAAAATCAATCACATTAAATCATACTGGTACACACATGCTTCACAAAGCACTCATGATGATACTGGGTGACCACGTTCAGCAAAGAGGTTCATTGGTGGATGATGAAAAAATCAGATTTGATTTTTCTCATCATCAGTCACTCAGTGCAAACGAAATAAGGGAGATTGAATCGATTGTGAATGAGAAAATTGAGGAGAATATTGACGTTCAAACCAGTATCATGAAACATGATGACGCCATCCACTCAGGAGCAATGGCTCTTTTTGGAGAGAAGTATGGCGATGATGTCAGGGTGCTAGATGTTGGAGACTTTTCAAAAGAATTATGCGGAGGAACTCATGTTGCAAACACGAGTGAGATTAGTATATTCAAAGTCATTTCAGAGTCCAGCATATCCTCAGGAACGAGAAGAATAGAGGCAATCACAGGAGATAAAGCATTGAAGTGGGCAAAAGAAACAGAGTATCTGATTGAATCACTGACGGATTTACTCCAAACCCGAAGAGAGGATGTCACCACTAAAGTTGAATCTTTACTGGATGCCAATCAAAAACTGCAATCCGAGATCAAACAACTTAAATCAAAAATTGCCTCTGGACAATCATCCGAAGATGAGAGCAGTACAGAAAGTATTAGCGGAATCAATTATCTATATAAAGAACTCGATAATGACATCGAGTCGAGTGTGATGCGTGGTGCTATCGATCAGTATAAGAATAAGCTTAAATCTGGAGTGATCGTGCTTTCGTCAACCAATCAAAAAGGGAAGGTCACATTTACCATTGGCGTAACCGATGATTTAACATCAAGAATTGAGGCAAAATCAATTGCAGATATTATCGCTATTGCCTTGAATGGCAATGGCGGTGGAAAAGGCAACTTTGCTCAAGCAGGCGGATCCGATGCCAAAAAAATACCCCTTGCCCTTGATTCAGTTAGAGAATATTTGTCTAAAAAAGAATAGTGCTAATTCCCCACTATGTGATACCTTGAATTCGATTTTATAACCCCGGTAGCATAACGCTATCGGGGTTTTTTTCTTTTTTTATCATTTATAAATCCATCCGTTTCGTCTCGACGAAATCACTCATAACT
>ERZ802830.1046-NODE-1046-length-27093-cov-10.3804_pt1 | contig 27093 bp, 26 predicted proteins | sample MGYA00345654_ERZ802830 | MGnify/ENA primary metagenome ERZ802830 (study PRJEB30503, sample SAMEA104212375) | marine metagenome | biome: Westerlies Biome; feature: [SRF] surface water layer (ENVO:00010504) within the epipelagic zone...; material: water...
AAGCCTCAACACCAAATGCATAAATCCTTATGTAAGCAAAACTAAAGCCTGAAAAGAGAATTATAAGTGATATCGAAAACCATAAAATTGGCGATGTAACAGCTGGAATTGCAAAAAGAAGTATCATTCCAAGGCACATAAATGCAGTAGCTATCCATAATGGACTAGAGCCTCTCGACAAGGTGGATGAAGCCAATCGCCCTAAAAGGGGGTCTTGGAAAAAATCAACAGAACGCAAAAGTAATAACGCTAGCCCGAGAGTAGCCAAGTTAATTTCATATTGTTCGACAAAATACTTTGGTGCGTGAATATATATTGGCAAGCCTGCCATTCCCAATGCACAAGAAAAAAGCGCATAGCGCCATAACATCATGAAACCTCTATATCCGGAGGTGATGGGCGCTTTTTGTATTTGGCTCCTTTAAAATAGAGCTTTAAAGCTTGCCAGTGTATCAGGGCAAGCGCTCTCCGGGAACCAAATGGTCTGCGAAAAAATGACCACAAAATATCTTTATTCTTAAGCCGTCTTGGACGCCCCGTTAAATTTGCTATTACTCCACCGTTCGGCATCTGTAAGTCAATCCAGATCCCAATTTTTTTATTAATATCAATATCAAATCTAAATTCATAGTGACCCTCGATCGGTTGAAAAGGAGAAACATGAAATATTTTAACAGCTTCTAGACGATCACTGGCTTTTATAGGCTTCAAATCGTTGTGATGACATAAATAGGAATGCCGATCACCAAAAGTATTCGATACTTCTGCCATTACAACAACTAACTGGTCTAAATCATTAAAACACAACCAAAAGCTTACTGGATTGAAAACATGGCCCAAGATACGAGGTTGGGCTAAAAGCAGAATTTTTGTTACGCAATTTATATTCCGCGTTTCTAATATTTTATTTACCCATTTCTTAGGGTCTCCACGATCATTAAGGCCTCCATAGTCAACTTGGTTTATTCCATAAAACCAACCTCCCCTTTTCGATAGAAGCCAAGGTGCATCATCGAGGCTGTCAGGATCAAATAATAAATAGTCTATAGAATATTTAAAGTCATTCTCGACCTCTCCTCGACGGCCGTGCCATGTTTGACCATTGATGATTTTTACATTCGTCATTCTGCAGCTACTGGTAAAACATGTTTGGCCAGAATGCTTCTAGCAACATCTAATCCGGAGGATAGTCCATCCTCATGAAAACCATTTTTCATCCAAGCGCCAGAAAACCAAGTTCTATTTTGACCATTATTCATTGAAATATCTTTTTGCGCGCTGAGGACGCCTAGGTCGTAAACAGGATGACGCATAGTTACTTGATCATAAATTTTATTTTGATCGATGTTGCGTGTTGAATTAAGGGTTACAAACAAAGGATCATTGAGCGGAATTGGCTGTAGAGAGTTCATCCAATATGTTAAATCGATTTTATCAGTGCTTTTATCTTCTCTTTCAGTATAAACCCAACTAGACCAACATTTGTAAAGCTTAGGCATTACAGATACATCAGCGTGTAGTACGACGTCATTGTTCTGATACTTTATGGAAGCCAGACTTCGCTCCTCCATTTTCGAAGGGTCGGATAATATAGCAAGAGTATCATCCGAATGAGTTGCAAAAACAACTTCGTCAAAAGTCTGAGGTTCACTAGAATATGTTTTAATAACTATGTTAGCTGTATGACGGGTCACGGACGCAACCGGCGTATTTAGCCGAATTTCAACCTGGTTCTGCACCAAAGCATTTTCCAGTCGAGAAACATATTCTCGTGATCCTCCCTTAACAGTATACCATTGATGCTGACCACTTCGGCTAAGTAACGCATGGTTTTTAAAAAATTGAAGCATAGCGTAAGCCGGAAAATCTAAGATTTTTTCGGTAGGAGTCGACCAGATCGCACCTGACAGAGGCAGCAGGTAGTAGTCACGAAACCAATCACCTGTTTTAAGCCGTTTCAAAAACTGCCCAATAGTTAATGACTCATCATCAGCAACTGTTAACCCGATGGTATTAAATCTATTAATATCCCATACCATCTTCATAAATTGTGGGTTTAAAACATTTTTTCGTTGGGCAAAGATTGCATCAAAATTTCTAAGTGCATATTCAATTTTTCCATTTTTTAAAGAAGCTCCAAAACTCATATCACTTTTTGCAACAGGCACATTTAGTTCTGCAAACAGTTGTGACAGCTCCGGGTAATTCGGATAATTGAATACAATAAAGCCAGTGTCGACTGGTTGTTGTCCATTCTTTCCTGAAAGAATAGTTCTTGCGTGGCCTCCTAAACGATTTTCCGCTTCATACAAAGTGACCTGATAGGTCTTGGAAAGTGCATATGCTGCCCCTAGCCCAGAAATTCCACCTCCGATAATAGCAATTTTCTTTCGAGGTATAGGCATTTTTTGAAAAGTCATTATTTTTTCCTGTTTTAACTTCATACGTTAACTCTAAAGTTCCGGATGAAAAGTATTTAAAATTGATCCAGTTTGCTATTTGACACGAATAACTTGGTATATGTTACTTGAGACAAAAATACGCGCCTCGAACCACTCGATAGTTTCTCGGCTATGTGCTATTGATTCTGATGAAATCGAGGGCTCAAAGAACTTGTCGTTAGAGAAAAATAATAAGAAGGTTTGGGCAGAATTAATCAAAAAAGTTGAGACGTTGAAAGATACCTCAGCTTTTGAAGAATTGTTCAATCACTTTGCTCCTAGAGTAAAGGCTTTTTTAATGAAATCTGGAGCAGACCCCCAGATGGCTGAAGAGTGTAGCCAAGAGGTTATGGCGACGGTGTGGCGCAAGGCTCATTTATTTGATCCTGCCCGGGCCAGCGTTTCAACCTGGATCTTCACTATTGCTCGGAATAAAAAAATTGACGCAATTAGAAAACTAAACAGACCTGAACCTGAACAGCTTTATCCTGAACAGGATTACGAACCGGATCAAGAGGAAGTGGTGGAACTGCAACAAGAAACCGAGCGACTAGCCACAGCTTTGGGAGAATTGCCCGAAAAACAGAGAGTATTAATAGAAAAGGCATACCTTGGAGAACTATCACACAGTGAGATAGCTGAAATAACAGGTTTGCCCTTAGGAACTATAAAATCGCGCATTAGATTAGCCCTTGAAAAACTGCGCCACTCAATGATGTAGAGAGAGAAACATGAAAAAACACGACATAAAACATCACTTATCTAAGGAGTTATTAATGGCATACTCCACAGGTCAGCTAGAAGAAGGATTTTCACTTGCAATTGCGACCCACATTTCGATGTGTGACCAGTGCAGAGCAGAATTAGAGAGCTTGGAAGCTATGGGTGGGGCAATTTTTGAAAATTTGGAGCCAAACGAAATCGATATAGACGCTTTCGCAAAGACTTTAGCATTAATCGATGACATGCCAGAGCAGGTAATCACAAAAGCTATTCCAACAGAACTACCAGAGCCATTAGCAGATTATGTTGGATGCGATTTAGATGATATAGATTGGCGACCAATTGGTATGGGTGTCAAACAAAAAATATTAGTTAATACCGAGAAAGTATCAGCTCGATTATTATATATCCCTGCAGGAACAGCCGTTCCTGAGCACAGCCACAATGGTAAAGAATTAACTTTGGTTCTGAAAGGGGCTTTCAAGGATGAAATAGATCATTTTGGGCCGGGCGATATTGAGTTTGCTGATGGAGAAACGCATCACACACCAGTTGCGTCAGATGAAGAAGACTGTATCTGCTTAGCTGTTACCGACGCACCGTTGAAGTTTAACAAGTTGATACATAAAATTGCTCAACCGTTTTTAAAGATTTAGATCTTATAAATTTAATTCATTAGAAACGCTTTTGTGGATGTGTGGATTGCCAGCTATTATGCCCTTCGAGCTACCAGCTTTTGAATTATATTCGATTTGATCTCCATAACTGGTTGTAATCCTGCCACCCGCTTCAGAAACTAGAAGGTGACCTGCACAGATATCCCATTCCCATGACCGACCTAAAGCAATCATCGCATCAAATTTTCCTTCAGCGACCAGTGCTAATCGATAAGCCAAGGATGGGAGAAACTGCTGCTTAAAGAGGGCTGGGTTATAATTTTTCCAAATATTTTCTTTTAAAATCGATTTTTTGCTCAAAATTTCTGCATCTTTTAGCTCGTGTTTTTGAGAAACAAAAATTTTATCACCATTTAGAAATGCACCTTTACCAACCTCAGCTGTATAAAGTAAGTCCATTTTGGGCAGGTAAATTACAGCTGCAATGGGTATGCTGTTTTCGACAACAGCTAAAGAATGGGCCCAGGTTTCCTCGCCTGCGATAAAACTACGGGTTCCATCGATAGGATCTACAATGAATACTTTTGATTTTGTTAGCCGTGAAGAGCCGTCTTCCGTCTCCTCGCTTAACCAACCATAGCGCGGTTCACAATTTAAAAGAAATGTTTTTAGGAAATCATCAATTTCCAGATCGGCCTCAGTAACTGGGCCCGCTCCAGCTTCCTTATCCCAAGTTTTATAGTGCTTATCAAAATAACCTAGTGCTATTTTACCAGCTTGAACCGCCGCTGTTTTTAAATTTTCAAGATCCTGCAATTGTTATTCCATCTATTAGAAGTGAAGGTACTACTCGCGAAATATACTGCCTGGCATCATTAGCTGGAATTATTGTTCTTAACATATGACTTAAATTTCCTGCGATAGTTAGCTCTGATATTGGATATTGGACTTCTCCATTTTCAACCCAAAAGCCTGACGCACCTCGCGAGTAATCTCCGGTATTTGGATTAATTGTTGAACCGATCATTGATGTTACTAATATACCGCAGCCCATATCTTTTAATAATTCTGACTGGGATTTTGTACCGTGAGTCAACGAGATATTCCAATTGCTTGGCATAGGAATACTTCCAATTCCTCTTGTTGCATTGCCAGTAGACTTCAGGTCTAGTTTTCGGCTAGATGATAAGTCGGTGGTCCAATCGCATAAAATACCATTATCAACTATTTTTCTGATTTTAGTTTCCAGACCTTCAGCATCAAATGGACGGCTACTACTAACTCTAGGTCTGTAAGGGTCTTCAATAATTGAAAGGTTTTCAGGCAACACCACAGAGCCTCTGCTATTTAATAACCAGGAGGTGCCTCGTGCAACTGCAGCACCGTTTGTTGCGGAAAGTAAGTGACCTATTAAAGATGATGATATTCGCTCATCAAACACAACTGGGTAAACACCAGTTTTAGGTTTTCGGGCTTCCAGCCTAGATACAGCTCGCTTAGCTGCCAAAAAACCTATTTCTTCTGGACTTCGCAAATCACTAGCAAAGGTGCGTACATCACCATCATAATCACGCTCTAGACCTGCTTGTGATCTTGCGATTGCAACGCACGAATTTGAAAAACTTGTTTTAGAGTAACCTCCATTAAATCCGTTAGTTGCACATAGATGGATTTCTGTTTTGCTATACCCTGTAGTTGTAGCCTGAACCTGATCCACAGATTTATTCTGCAAAGCTACATACTCAGTCTCTTTTGCTATATTTTCCAACTCATCGGGTAGAGGTTCTCCGCCCTCATCAGAGAGTTCAAATTTGCCTATATCCCAAAATTTAGCTAGTTGAGATTTATCTGCTAAACCACAATAAGGATCAATTGGTGCGGCTTTTGCCATATCAACTGCACGCTCAGCCATTAATTTAATTGAGGGATCTGACAAGTCTGATCCAGATACAATAGCTTGCCTTTTCCCAACAAATACACGCAACCCAAATTCTTTGCTCTCACTACGTTCTATTTGTTCGAGAGTTTGCTTTCGTACTTCAATAGAAGTTGAGGTTCCATTAATTCCCAATACATCAGCTTGCTCCGCTCCCGCAAGTTTTGCACGTTCTAAAATTTTTTGGCAGGTTGTTTCTAACATTGCTACCTTAAGCCTCTTTTTAATTTTTTCTTATAAGATTTTTTATATCATTAATAATCGTTTAAATTTGCATCTAGATTATCGTAAACGTTGACCATTTGCGTAAATTTTACCTTTTTCATCTATCTCAAATTCGGATGACAAAATATCGTCACCGGATGCGCGCATTATCAGCGCCAACATCATCCGAGCCCCCATTATGGTTTCGGATGGAAATACTTGCATGTCTTCAAGTCGGTCTATGAATGTGTTGGATCCTTTTATCTGTAAAGAAGCCGTTCCCATAGGTCTTGGTATACCCTGAAAGGTTTCAAGATCTGAATTATCAAATTCAAAGTTTCCATTGGCTTCAACTGATATTCCTAAGGCACTAAGAAGAAATTCTTTTAGTTTAAAGCGTAGAATTTTTCCAAACTCTAAAGGACCTAGGTTCTGATTTTCAATAATCGCTTCTCTCGTTAATCCCTCATCTAATATAGTTGATCCTTCGAGGGAAAATTCGATAGACGCCGGATCATTTGGCATTAGATTACCAGCATCGAACAGATCCCAAACAGCATCAGAAAAATTTAGGCCAGATAATTTGAGGCTCATTCCAAAATCTTGTTCACCTGACTTAGCTAAAAGTGGAATATTCAAAGATGTAGAAAACTCTTGAAAATCTAACTCAAAATCTGACCCCTTGGATGGCAGGCTCAGGTTAAATAGAGACTTTTCATTATCTGACTGAACAGAAAAGCCAGATTGGGATATTGTAGTGGTCAAGGAAGAAGGCCCTGTTGCAAATAAAATTGAAAGCGGACCACCAGGCGTGTTTGCATTTAAACTCATTTCGCTGGTATCAAAGTTAAAATTTGAGGTCGCAGAAAATCCTTTTGCTAAAGCTTGCTCTAAATCTTCGTCAAGAGAGACTTTCGGTTCGTTAGAAACCGAGCTGGATTTGAATTGGTCCATGACATATTGAAAATTAACTTCTAAAGGGACGCTAAGTAGACTCACACCACCTTTTATTGAAGCGCCAGAAGCAGAAAGCAGAGACTTAACTTCAATTGTTGAACCGCCTGTTGACGTTATTTTCGAGTTTATATCAGTCAAAACAAACTCCATTTGTGCAGAAAAGTCTGACGCCGGAACTCCATTATTAAGCAGCTCAACCAATACAAATCCAGCTGACGAAGCTGTAAGTTCATATAAAACTTCGGATAAGGTACCAGAAACTTTAAACTCAAGCTCACGTGCTCGTACCAAAATATTAGCTTCAGTTTCATATCCGAATTCATCTTCATTTAGATATTGAACATAGATCTCTTCAGGAAAGCTAACGTAAATGAAGCCATCAGAGTTCCTGCTTAAATTCATCGATTTGATGTCAAAGATAATATTGGTTTGGTTGTCCACTTCAAAAAAAATTTGGACATTTTTTATGCTTAAATCTGATCCAACTGATACCTCTTGCCCAGTGACTTGGTATCCACCAGTTTCCAATAGCTTTTTTAAATTATCCCAGACTTCTCTAGTACTCAGTTCAGCCTTAGCCAATAATGGAAGAAAAACTAAAAAACAGCTCAAATAAATTAATCTGAAAAATCTATAGTACATGCTTCATCCAAATAAAAAACGATTTCGTACGTTGTCTTTAGGGCTCTTTAACCTCAAGATAAACAATATATAGTGTTATTCTAAGATTTTTTTGTTTTTTTTATATGGGTCCACAAAAATGTTAAATTTAAGCGGTAAAACAGTTTTAATTACAGGAGCCAGCCAGGGCATTGGAGCGGCTGCTGCCAAAACTTTTATGCAAGCGGGTGCAAACGTTATGATGACTGCTCGAAACTTGGATAAGTTAGAGAAAATAAAAAAAGAATTGAGCGATAGAACTGAGTATTTGGCAGGTGATATCTCTGACTCAAGTTTTGCGAGTGGTTTAGTAGACTTCTGCTATGACCATTTTGGTGCTCTAGATATTTTAATAAATAATGCTGGTACAATTCAACCAATTGGGCTTATCCACGAGATAAAACCAGAAGAATGGTCAAATGTTATTGATACAAATCTCAAAAGTGTTTTCTATACAATAAACTCAGTTTTACCTAAAATGATCGAAAACGGTGAAGGAACAATTTTAAATGTAAGCTCCGGAGCAGCTCACAATCCACTGACAGCTTGGAGCCATTATTGTGCATCAAAAGCTGGTGCTGCAATGCTTACACAGTGTCTCCATACTGAATATTTTGAACACGGAATTCGAGCAATGGGTCTATCACCTGGTACTGTTGCCACGCAAATGCAGCTTGAAATAAAAGAGAGCGGGATAAATCAAGTTAGCAAATTAGATTGGAGCGCCCATATACCCGCAGACTGGCCAGCAAAGGCGCTTCTGTGGATGTGTGGTCCAGAAGCAAATGAATTTGTTGGAAAAGAGATTTTACTGCGTGATGAGGTCATTCGTAAGAAGATAAAGCTGATTTGATTACTTTAAAAAAACATAAAAATGCCGTTTGGGAGATTAGGATCAATCGTCCAGAAAAAGCTAATTCACTCTCATCCGAGATGTTGGAAGAACTATTGGCTATTATTGAAAAAGCTAGTGGAGCTAGTGGAATAATCTTAACCGGCCAAGGCGAAACCTTCAGTGCTGGGGCAGACTTAAGTGAAGTAAAATCTGGATTAGCAACCTCACCAATTTGGGAGAAATTGTCACTAAGTCTGAAGGAACTTAATTGTGTTACAATTGCCGCTTTAAACGGCACGGTTGCTGGAGGTGCGTTTGGAATGATTTTAGCATGCGATATCAGGATTTGCGTGCCGTCATCAAAATTTTTCTATCCTGTAATGAAGATGGGCTATTTACCCCAGCCTTCTGACCCTAAAAGATTGGTGGATCTGATAGGTCCTGGTCGAGCAAAATTAATGCTAGTTGCAGGTGAGAAATTAGATTCTGACAAAGCTTACAAATTTGGCTTAGTCGATGAAATAGTTATGGTTGAAGATTTGATAAGTCGGGCTCATACATTACTCGATGCTTCTTTATCAGCACTGCCAAATCATGTCTCAGGAATAAAGCGTCTGATGAATTAACTTCTTCTTTTTTTTGGCACCTTTGACAAAAAGTTTGGTGGTCGCTTAGCTACCCAATTAAAAAACTTACAAAGCTTTGGATGGTCTTTCAGAGCTTCAATAGAATTAAAGTTTTTTGCTAGCTCCCCTTCGGAAAGTGCAGCGTGAATTTCTTTGTGACAAATATGATGCACTAAAATAGTAGGTCCATGCTTTCCCCCCTTAAGTTTTGGGACTAGATGATGAAGACTTTGCGGAACGTCTGGTGGAATTTCGCGCAAACATAATGGACAAACTGGTAAAAGCTTATCATATTTATTCAAAAACTTATTCCCTTAAAGTAATTTTCAGTTTCAGATTACAAATCACATCGTCAATATATATAGTTGCTATTAATTTCGGGACAAATAAGGACGTTTAATGTGTGATGTATTAATTGTTGGTGGCGGTCCCGCAGGATTAATGGCAGCTGACTATCTGAGTAAACTAAATTACAGAATAACCGTTGTCGACCAAATGCCTACGATGGGTAGAAAATTTTTGATGGCCGGAAAGTCAGGATTAAACTTAACAAAAAATGAACCCTTTGAAAAGTTTTTAAATAACTTTCCCGATAGAAGTCCACAGCTAATAAGTGCACTAAAAAACTTCACACCTAATGACGTTCAAACTTGGGCAACTTCCTTGGGTATAAATCTTTTCACAGGAAGCACCGGCCGAGTTTTCCCTACACACATGAAAGCTTCGCCTTTACTAAGAACTTGGCTATCTCAACTAGACAAAAGAGGAGTTACCAGAAGACATAAAATGACGGCCATATCACTGAACAATATGTCATTGCTTTTCGATACTGAAAAAGGGCAAGAACAAATTTCGGCAAAAGCTATTTTATTTGCCATGGGTGGGGCTAGCTGGCGGCGTCTTGGATCAGATGCCAGATGGTTAAATTGGTTAACCAATGTTGAAAATGAAAAATTCAGTGCGTCAAATGTAGGCTTGAAAATAAATTGGAGTAATCACATAGACAAATATTTTGGAGAGCCAGTAAAGGCAGTTTCCTTAAGATCTGGACGGGTTCAATCACAAGGGGAAATTGTAATTACTCAATCCGGTATAGAGGGGGGAGGAATTTATTCATTATCGCAAGCTATCAGAAAAGGTGAGGAGGTTTTTTTAGATCTTTTGCCAAATTGGAACGAAAAACAGCTAATTGATGCCCTTAAAAAACCAATTAGGAAAGCAAGTTGGTCGAACTACCTCAGAAAAGTACTTAATTTGAATAATGTAAAACAAGCTCTCTTAAGAGAGTTCTCCTCAGATTGTTTTTCAAAAAAACAACTTTCGGTCGATTTAAAACTACTTAGAATAAAACATGAAGGACTGGACAGCATAGATAAAGCAATATCTACAGCTGGTGGAGTACGTTTTGATCAACTCGATCATAATCTCATGATTTCAAAAAGACCTGGTATCTTTTTCGCTGGGGAGATGCTCAATTGGGACGCTCCTACTGGGGGGTACTTAATTACTGCCGCTCTGGCTACTGGGCTTTGGTCAGCAAAAGGAATAGAAAAACTCCTTTCAAGGAGTACTTTTAATTAGTCTCTTAACCGCAGGCCTTTCATAACAAAATTTTATGTAATCATTAAAACGTTTATTTTCCGATGGAAATTTTGCTGAGCGAGCCCAACTTCCGCAATGTGCTAGAATGATGTCAGGAAGCATAAACTCTTCCCCCATTAAAAATTTACTTTCTTTTTCATCCATTATACGATCGATATTCTTTTCAAACTCCCATTTTAGACTTGGCTTAATAGCATTAACTCGCTGTTCTTCAGGCAAAATAAAACTGTGCCGAGCTGCAGCCCATAGGATCATATCTACTTCATCAATTAATCTAAAGACCATTGCGTCTTGCCGTGCTCGCTCAATTGTACCACTTGGAAAGGATAGTTTTTCGTGTTTATTACCCAGATAGGATATTATTGCTGAACTATCCGTAAGAATTTCTTCCCCATCTAAAAGTACCGGAACTTTACCAGCTTTATTAAGTTTTTTTATTTCATTGCTACGTGGCTTTGAAGGGATATGCTCGTAGCATTCACCAATTTCCTCCAACATCCATAAAACGCGAAAGGTTCGGCTCTTCGCAACACCTAAGATCTTGTACAAATTTTTCGTCCCTCGTATTCTATCAACAGAACGGTCTTTATGATTGATTATACATACAAAAGTAAAATCAAAATTAAATTTTCTGTAATTTGACATTTTAGAATCGACCAAACTTATGCTAAATGTGGTGATATGATTGTCGAAAAACACAAAATACAGCATAATCAACCTGTAATAAAACAATTAGATGAGGCGGCTATAAATCGCATCGCAGCTGGAGAAGTTATAGAAAGACCATCTTCAGCCGTAAAAGAACTTATCGAAAATTCCATAGATGCGGGAGCAACAAGCATTTTAGTTGATGTTGCAGACGGAGGTAAAACATTAATCCGTGTTACAGATGATGGCTGTGGAATGACACCCACCGACCTTCCTTTAGCTGTTTCTCGTCATGCAACATCAAAATTAAATAGTAACGATTTATTTAATATTTCAACATTTGGGTTTAGAGGTGAAGCTCTACCATCGTTAGGCGCCGTCAGCCGACTAAATATTAAGACAAAAGGAATGGAAACTGACGCAGCAGAACTTACAGTAGATGCCGGTATTATCTCTAAAATTAAGCCAATTGCCTTAAATCAAGGTGCAGTCATTGAATTGAGAGACTTATTTTACGCCACCCCGGCAAGATTAAAATTTTTAAGAACAGACCGGACTGAACTTCAAGAGATTAATAAAATAGTAAAAAGTTTGTCCATAGCCTACCCATACATTAGTTTTAAACTCAGAGATATTAGCCAGAATAAAGACCGTTTGTTATTTAACACAGCATCAGAAACAGGAGCGAATAACACTGCTCTTAAAAAAAGAATTTCGAGAGTCTTAGATCCATCTTTTGTTGAAAACTCTTGTGCGATTAAAGCCGAACGAGAAAACTTTAAATTATCTGGATATGCAGCTCTCCCAACTTTTTCTCGGGGATCAACAAATCTTCAACATATTTTTATAAATCAACGACCAGTAAAAGATAAAATACTTATTGGAGCCGTTAAAGCCGCCTATTCAGATTTTCTAGCAAAAGACCGGTATCCAGCAGTGGTTTTGTTTTTAGAGTGTGATCCTCACTTTGTTGATGTAAACGTCCACCCGTCTAAGTTAGAGGTCCGTTTCAGAGAACCTGGGTTAGTAAGAGGCTTAGTCATTTCTGCTATTCGGCACGCATTAGCTGAAGCTGGCCATCGGGCATCTTCAACGATTGCAGGCACCGCCTTAGGCGCAATTAAAGTGAACAATTCTTTTCCTAGCTCTGTATATCGGATGGATCCAAATAAAAATAGCTTTAGAAACCTTGCTCCAGATAGCATTTTTAAAAGAGTTGAGCCTGATCAAATAGACAGTTTTGGAAATCAACAATTTGAAGAATTGAAAACTCCTACTGGTAGCCTCGCTAATAATGATAGCGAAGACCAATTGTCTTCACAATTTCCACTGGGTGCAGCCCGGGGACAGGTTCACGAAAATTACATAATTGCTCAAACAGAAGACAGTGTTGTTATTGTCGATCAACATGCGGCACATGAAAGACTGGTTTACGAAAAACTTAAAAAACAAATGGCGGCTAGTAGTGTTGCAAGACAAGTTCTTTTAATTCCTGAAATCATAGAGCTTTCTAGTTCTGATATTACAACTTTGATTACGGCAAAAGCGCAGCTTTTTAAATCTGGCTTGGTGCTTGAAGAATTCGGTGACAACGCAATAATTGTACATGAAACACCCGCACTTTTGGGGGATTTCAATGTTAAATCATTAATTCTCGATATAATGGATGAATTATCAAACAGTGGAAATAGTAAGAAATTAGAAGAAGAGATAACTTCAATATTGAGCAGAACAGCTTGCCACGGATCAATAAGATCAGGCCGAAGATTAAATCAAGAAGAAATGAACGCACTCCTCAGAGAGATGGAGGTTACTCCTTACTCTGGTCAATGTAATCATGGCAGACCTACTTATATTGAGCTGAAATTGAAAGATATTGAGAGATTGTTTGGAAGAATATGACATACTTAGGTCTCTCACCCATTCTGCTAATTTTAATTCTGAGCATAGTCTTTTTGGTAATATTAGCATTATATTTAGGGTTGCGCCCGCGGCTGAATTCAACAAATTCTAACAAGCCTATCATTGATAACTTGAACATTTTTGGAGAAAAAATCCAAAAGCTGAGTGAGGGTCAAGAACGTCTCACAGGCGGATTGCAAACTGTATCTGAAGCTCAAGCTAAAGCACAACTATCTATGATTAATATGATGGAGGAAAGATTAGCAAAAGTCCAACTTCAGATGAATGAGAACCTATCACATTCTTCACGAAGGACTGCACAATCACTCGGTGATCTTCAACAGCGTCTCAGTACTATTGATAAGGCACAGGAAAAGATAACAAAATTATCGGGAGACGTTCTTAGTCTGCAGGATATTCTGTCAAATAAACAAACTAGGGGTGCTTTTGGCGAAATCCAACTAACGGATATAGTCTCTAAAGCTTTGCCCAGCGACGGCTTTGAATTACAAGCTACATTATCCAACGGCAAAAGAGCCGATTGTTTAATAAAACTTCCTAATCCACCAGGACCAATCGTTGTAGATAGTAAATTTCCACTTGAAGCTTATGAAGCGCTTCGGAATGCCTCTTCCGAGACAGAAACATCAACTGCAGTCCGGTCATTTCGTACATCGGTTCGAAAACACATTAAAGATATCTCTGAAAAATACATAATTGAGGGTGAGACTGCAGATGGGGCAATATTATTTTTGCCTTCAGAAGCTGTCTATGCCGAGTTACATGCAAACTTTTCTGACCTAGTTAGAGAAGGTTTTACTGCAAGAGTTTGGATTGTTTCCCCCACCACATGTATGGCGACACTCAACACAATGCGTGCAATTCTTAAAGATGCTCGTATGCGTGAACAAGCCGGCGCCATAAGAAACGAGTTAACATTGCTATATCACGATGTTGATCGGCTAGGAGTTAGGGTTGAAAGCCTAGATCGGCATTTTAATCAAGCAGCGAAAGACATCTCAGATATTAAAATTAGTGCTGATAAAGCTGGTCGTAGGGCAAAGCGATTAGATAACTTTGATTTTGAAGAAATATCAAACGAAACTTCAGAAAAAATTATCAAACTCGACGAAGTAAAATAAAATTTGGTGAGCATTTTAAGCAGATGTTTGTGGTGAAAGAGCAAGGGGATCAGTCTTTAGTTCTATGATCGCGGGTTTACCTGATGATCTAGCTCGCTCAAAAGCAGATAAAAAATCCTCAGTTTTTGTTACAGTTTCGCCAAAACCTCCATATGATTGAGCAAGCGATGCGAAATTCGGGTTCAACATATTCGTACCCGATATTCGACCAGGATAGGTTCGTTCCTGGTGCATTCTTATTGTTCCATAAACTCCATTATTTGAAATTATGATAATAATATTTGCGTTATATTGCATAGCTGTACCAAATTCTTGAATAGACATTTGGGCACAGCCATCGCCAGCTAAACAAACCACCTCAGTACTTGGACATTCTAATTTAGCACTAATAGCGGCAGGTATTCCATAGCCCATGGATCCAGAAGTTGGGGCCAATTGGGTTTTAAATGATTTATACTGAAAGTATCTATGTAGCCAGGCAGCATAATTTCCTGCACCATTTGTAACAATAGCGTCTTCCGCAAGCGCATCATTTAATTGCAATATTATCTGTTCCATTTTTACCAACCCAGGCGTTTCGTAAGGCTCTCTCCAAGAAAAATAATCGTTGCGGAATTTTGTTAAGTTCCTTCTTTTTTTTGCAGCAGAGGCCAAGGCTTCTACCAAAAAATCAGAGCTATTGCAGGCCAAGGATATATCAGGTGTGTACACTCTTCCTAATTCATTAGGGTCTGGGTGAACGTGAATTAGTGGGTTCTCCGTATTTGGAACCTTTAACAAACTATATCCACCAGTTGTATTCTCACCTAATCTAGCACCAAGGCATAATAATAAATCTGCTGATTTAATATATGCTTTTAATTTGGGGTTTATGCCTAAACCGACATCACCCATATAATTTGGGTGCCTATTATCAATGAAATCTTGACACCTAAAGGAGGTTCCTATGGGTAAAGACATTCTTTCAGAAAGTTTTTCTAGGTCAAAAGAGGCTTTCTTAGACCACTTTGATCCACCAACAATGCAAAAAGGGCGCTTAGCTTCCGCTATTCTCCCAACAATTTCCCGTACCACATTAACATCCGCACCTTGGGTTACCTCAACAACAGCCTTTGCATCTATTACGTCACAATCTGCTGCCAAGATATCTTCTGGGAGTGCTAAAACAACCGGCCCTGGTCGCCCAGAACATGCAACACTAAAAGCTCTAGCAATATATTCTGGTATTCGATCTGCTCGATCTATCTCTGCAACCCATTTTGCAAGTGGCTCAAACATTTTTCTATATTCTATTTCCTGAAATGCTTCCCGGTCACGCTGATCACTTGCCACTTGGCCGACTAAAAGAATTAAGGGTGTGCTGTCCTGAAACGCAACGTGTACTCCAGAGCAAGCATTCGTAGCTCCAGGACCGCGTGTTACGAAAGCTACCCCTGGCTTCCCAGTTAACTTTCCATAAGCCTCAGCCATCATAGATACGCCACCTTCATGACGGCCCACTATTGTCTCTATCCCACTTTCTAACAATCCATCTAGCGCAGCAAGATAGCTCTCCCCAGGAATACAGAAAACACGTTTAACGCCTTGAATTCTGAGTTGGTCGATAAGAACTTTTCCACCATGTCGCATAAAATATTCGATTCAAGTTTTTAAAATTCTAAAATTTTTAATGTGTCCAAGCACCACGACGATTAGTTGCAAAATTTTCACCATATCCACCAGCCCTGACGTTAAACTTTCTTTTTTTCGGTTCAGTCACCTGAGCCTCAATTCCATTTTCTTCGGCATAATCAATAGCTGCTTGCTTAGATTCAAATGTTAAGGATACCTGAGATTGAGTGTCACCAGAAGATGTCCAACCCATTAAAGGATCAATTTCACTTGTATTCTCTGGCATAAATTCCAAAATCCACGATTTCGTTTTAGCGAGACCAGAAGACATAGCCGTTTTAGAAGGTTTATAAATTCGTGCGCGCATGGACAGACTCCCTTGATCGACCTATATATGGCAGGAAAGCACATCACTGTTCAAGGGATAAGAAGTACCCTTTTGACAGTGAAATAAAATTTTACATTTAAAGCGGATTTAATTTGCAAAACAAATCAGAAATATCATTAGCTAATGCGCCATTAGAGCTACCTGGAAATCGCGAAAAATTGGAAGGCGGCAAAAAATTTGTTTTGAATACGGATTTTATTCCTGCTGGCGACCAGCCTAGCGCCATAAAGGAGCTGGTAAGCGGAATCCAGGCAAATGAGCAAGATCAAGTGCTTTTAGGAGCTACTGGAACTGGTAAAACATTTACTATGGCACACATAATCGAGAACACTCAGAAGCCAGCAATTATCTTGGCACCAAATAAAACTCTGGCAGCTCAGTTATATGGTGAATTCAAAGGTTTTTTTCCTGACAACGCCGTAGAGTATTTTGTGAGTTATTATGATTACTATCAGCCAGAAGCCTATGTACCTAGATCAGACACCTATATAGAAAAAGAGAGCCAGATAAACGAACAAATTGATCGAATGCGACACTCGGCAACTCGAGCACTTTTGGAAAGAGATGACGTAATTATAGTTGCCTCAGTTTCATGTATTTATGGTATCGGTTCAGTTGAAACTTATGGTGCTATGACCCAAGATCTCAAGTCTGGCCAATCTTATAATCAACGCCAAATTATGGCTGATTTAGTGGCGCAACAATATCGTCGAAATGACCAAGCCTTTCAAAGGGGTACTTTTAGAGTTCGAGGTGATGTTTTGGAGGTTTTCCCAGCACACCTTGAAGATCGTGCCTGGAGGCTTTCTTTTTTTGGTGAAGAGCTAGAAAATATATTTGAATTCGATCCACTCACTGGAGAGAAAACTAACAGTCTCGAGCGTATTCGCGTTTATGCTAATTCTCATTACGTGACACCAAAACCCACAATGCAGCAAGCAATAATTGGAATTAAAAAAGAGCTCCGCCAACGACTGGATAACTTAGTTTTAGAAGGCAAATTGCTTGAAGCACAAAGACTTGAACAACGAACTAATTTTGATCTTGAAATGCTGGAAGCTACGGGCGTCTGTAACGGAATTGAAAATTATTCAAGATATCTTACCGGTAGAGCTCCAGGGGAACCTCCACCCACTCTATTTGAATTTATACCAGATAACGCAATTGTTTTTGCTGACGAAAGTCACGTGAGCATACCTCAGATTGGTGGAATGTATCGAGGAGATTACCGCCGAAAATTCACTTTAGCAGAGCATGGGTTTCGCCTGCCCTCATGTATGGATAACCGGCCACTAAAATTTGAAGAATGGGACGCTATGCGTCCACAATCAATTTACGTTTCAGCAACGCCTAGTACTTGGGAATTAGAGCAAACGGGTGGCGTGTTTACAGAACAAGTTATTCGCCCTACTGGGCTTCTTGACCCTGAAATTGAAATTCGACCGGTAGAAATGCAAGTGGACGACCTGCTGGATGAAGTCAAAAAGATGGCCCAAAACGGTTTTAGAACACTGGTTACAACTCTTACGAAAAGAATGGCGGAAGACCTTACTGAGTATTTGAATGAACAAGGTGTACGAGTGCGTTACATGCACTCAGATATCGATACTATTGAGCGAATTGAAATTCTCAGAGATTTAAGATTGGGGGCTTTTGATGTATTGGTTGGCATCAATCTCTTACGGGAAGGCCTGGATATACCTGAATGTGGATTAGTAGCCATTTTGGATGCAGATAAAGAAGGTTTTCTACGATCCGAGACCTCACTTATTCAAACGATTGGTAGAGCAGCAAGAAATGAAAATGGTAGGGTAATAATGTATGCTGATCGCATCACTGGTTCTATGGAGAGGGCAATTGCAGAAACAGACAGGCGGCGTGCTAAGCAAGCTAAATACAACCAGGAAAACGGAATTACACCTGAAACCGTAAAGAAAAATGTCGATGATATTCTGGCTGGGCTATATAAAGGAGATACGGATCAGTCTAGGGTTACTGCGACAGTAGAAAAAACAATTGCTGGGGCTAATCTTCAAACCGTTCTTGAAGGTATGCGCACCGACATGCGGAAAGCTGCAGAGAATTTGGAGTTTGAGGAGGCCGCAAGGCTTAGAGATGAAGTTCAAAGGTTAGAAGCTGTTGACCTTGCTGTTGCCGATGATCCTCTAGCTCGGCAAAGTGCTATAGAGGCTGTTTCAAAAGCAAATACACCAAGATCAACAGCGGGACGCGGAGGCACACGAGTTTACAGAGGCAAAAGCAAACCTAAACTTAATTAAATCTACCGAACAAACGTATCTGTACAATTCATTCTGGAGATTAAGAATGTGTTACAAGGTCTCTATGCAGAGAAATCGCTCGCCTCAATAACACTGACCCCTGATATTTTCCATATTCCAGAGATATTTTGCATGAAATACTTTAACAAAAATAATTCATCTTTTTTGTTAGTAATACGAACTATTTGGGAGTATCCTTGCGCCGTTTCTTCCAATTTAAGGAATTGAAAATTGTTGTAGCGCCAAACCATTGGATAACCCTTTTTTACCATGTTGGAGAAATTTTCAACCGAACCAAAAATATCTTTAATTCCTGGGCTAGCATGCGTGAAAGCTTCGGTAAAATCATCTGCAGCAAATGCCTTGAGTTGATTAGAAATAGTATTTTGAATATCGGTCCGCTCATCTGCGACTAATATTGTAGAAATGAAAATAAATATAACGGCTATTAGTCTGAACATAATTTTTCTCCGGTCTGATATGGATTTAGGCCCAAAGTTCAGATCGTCAATCTTTTACAAATATACCATCTAAAGCTTTTTCAATAAGTTGGACTGTCTCTTCAATACCGTAAAGTGCAATAAATCCGCCAAACCTTGGGCCTTGGCTAGCCCCTAAAAGCACCTCATATAAAGCTTTAAACCAATCTCTTAATGGATCAAATTTCTCACGGCCACATGCAAAAACAATGGACTGAAGCTCTTCCGCATCTAGACTGCCTTTGAAATCAATCAACATATTCCGCAAATCCGTTAAGGCTTCCCTCTCGATAGAATTCGGTAATCTATACACTTTCTGTGGTTTAACAAAGTCGTTGTAGTAACTAATTGCAAAAGAAACAGCTTGATCAAGTTGAGGGTTATTCCCAGGAGTCGCATCTTGCGCATACCTTTTAATAAATCCCCAAAGCTGTTCCCTATCTTCAACATTAGCTACCGCAGCAAGATTTAATAACATACTAAATGGAACAACCATATCAGACTTGGGTGCATTATACCCATGGATGTGAAAAATTGGATTTGTCGCTTTGGATTTTAAATCTTGTGTATCGTAGGCCCTTAACTGTTGGTGATATTCATCAACAGCTTTAGGAATAACGTCGAAGTACATACGCTTAGCTGTTTTCGGTTTCTGATACATAAAGTAACTCAAACTTTCAGGACTTGCATAAGTTAACCATTCATCTATCGAAATCCCATTCCCAGAGGACTTTGAAATTTTTTGTCCTTGGTCGTCTAAAAATAGTTCATATGTAAAATGTTCAGGTGGCCGATGACCTAGTATTCTACAAATTCGATCATAAATTGGAGTGTTTGTGGAATGGTCTTTTCCATACATCTCAAAATCTACTCCAAGAGCGGCCCAACGCGCACCAAAGTCTGGCTTCCACTGAAATTTTACATTGCCACCAGTTACGGGCAGGTTCCAGGATTTCCCATCTTCATCCTCAAAAGAAATAGTATGATTTTTAACATCCACCTCGTTTACGGGAACATACAACACACGGCCTGTTTCAGGATGAATTGGCAAAAAAATGGAGTATGTTTTTTTTCTTTCCTCACGCAAAGATTTTAGCATTACCTGCATTATTTCATCATACTTTTCCACTGCACGCTTTAAAATTTGATCAAACTTGCCAGATTTGTAGAAATCAGTTGCTGAATAGAACTCGTATTCAAATCCAAAAGTATCAAGAAATCTTCTTAACATTGCGTTATTGTGATGACCAAAACTTTCAAATTTACCAAAAGGATCAGGAACAGAAGTTAAAGGCTTTTGAATATGTTCATTTAAAGATTCCTGATTAGGGACATTACCAGGAATTTTTCTCATCCCATCCAGATCGTCTGAGAAACAAATCAATTTAGCAGGAATATCGCTGATTTCACGAAAAGCCCTCATTATCATTGTTGTCCTTGCTACTTCTCCAAAAGTACCAATGTGCGGCAGCCCGGAGGGACCATAGCCGGTTTCAAATAATACATAGCCTTTTTCTGGTGTGTTTTTTTCGTAGCGCTTTAATATACGGCGCGCCTCATCAAATGGCCAAGCCTTTGAAGCCATTCCTGTTTCGCGCATTTTCAACATTTCAATCTCCACGGAATCGTTTTTTTAATTGTTTTACCAAAACCCATGCTTACTATTGCTACAAATCAAATAGGTCAATATTCTCGAAGTGAGCTGTGTCCAAGGAGATACAAAATGTCCAGAGAAGTAACACCAATTTTAACAGCACAAGATTGCATAGTGGCAATGATGATGGCAATAGCTATATCGGACAGTAATATTAGAACTGCAGAATTAGTTAAAATTCAATCTGCGGTTAATAATCTACCTGTTTTTGCTGAGTATGATATAGATAGATTAAATATAATTTCTCAAACCGTCTTTGACCTTTTTGAACAAGAGGATGGTTTAGATGCTTTGTTTGGCCTGGTAAGAAATCATCTACCATCTGAACTAAACGAGACAGTTTATGCTCTTTGTTGTGATGTAGCAGCAGCAGACGGTCTAATTTTTGAGCCTGAATTAAGACTACTAGAAGAAATAAGATACGAACTGAATATAGACCGGCTGCACGCAGCCGCAATAGAAAGAGGCTCGAGGGCTCGACACATGACAATCAGCAAATAAATATTGATTTCAAGTAGATTATTTTTTTCGGATTTCTGAACTGGAAACCTTCATCAAAGGCATATTTGAAAAACACCACTTGGGAGAAGGATAGTAGGGAAGAAGCCTTCCTTGATTTGCTGGTAACTTATGACTTTTATAAATCTTTGACACTTTTGAATTTAAACCCTTCTGACGAAATTGTGGCCGGGCAAGAACACCAATTGGAAAGTTGTCAATAATCCACCTCCAGTTTTTCCACAAATGAAATTGTGCCAAGTTGTCAGAACCCATTAGCCAGACAAATTTCGTTCTAGGGTACTTCAAGGATAGATAATCTAGTGTCTCCCAAGAATATTGGGCTCCAATTTCAGTTTCCACTTTGGATATAATAATTTTTGGGCTATGAACAATTTTTTGAGCTTGCCGTAGTCTAGTTTGTATTGGCGCTGGAGACATACTCTTAAGAGGATTTCCAGGGCTAATGAGCCAAATTACTTTATCCAAATTAAAGTGTTTTATAGCCTGAAGAGAGAAATGGACATGACCCAAATGTGGGGGGTCAAATGAGCCACCAAACAGTCCTATTTTTGTACCATCCAAAAACATTAAATCAGAAATTCCTTTAATAACATTCTTTATATTTTGGTTTTTACCAATTTTCTATACGTTTGCTTCTCAATAGATTTTTACCAAACTAAAATAACCATTTTAATTCTAAGACTAAACGATTGCTCATCAACTAATGAAAGCGTATTCTCCAGTGAAGTTGTTAAAAGTGGAGTAAATAATGGCAGCGTATCAATACGTTTATCATATGCAAGGTGTATCAAAAAGTTATCCAGGTGGGAAAAAATGTTTTGAAAATATACACTTGAGTTTTTTACCTGGCGTTAAAATAGGCGTGGTTGGAGTTAATGGGGCCGGTAAGTCAACATTGATGAAAATAATGGCTGGCTTGGACACAGATTTTTCTGGCGAAGCGTGGTCGGCTGATGGCACAAAAGTTGGCTATTTGCCCCAAGAACCTGAATTAGATTCATCAAAAAATGTCCGTGAAAACGTTATGTTAGGCGTAGCTCCCAAAAAAGAAATCCTCGACCGATATAATGATTTAGCTATGAACTATTCTGATGAAACAGCAGACGAAATGGCGAAACTTCAGGATCAAATAGATGCTGAAAATTTATGGGATTTAGATAGTCAAATAGATGTAAGCATGGAAGCCCTTCGCTGTCCTCCTGACGATGCTGATGTAACAACTCTCTCTGGTGGGGAAAAACGCCGTGTTGCTCTGTGTAAACTTCTGCTTGAAGCACCAGAAATGCTACTACTTGATGAACCAACAAACCATTTAGATGCAGAAACGATCGCTTGGTTACAGCAACATTTGATCGACTATAAAGGAACGATCTTAATTGTAACGCATGACAGATATTTTTTAGATGACATAACTGGTTGGATCTTAGAATTGGATCGTGGTCGCGGAATGCCATATGAGGGAAATTATTCAAGCTGGTTAGAGCAAAAGGCCAAAAGACTAGAACAAGAGTCAAGAGAAGATAAAACACGACAAAAAACGTTGGAACGTGAATTAGAATGGATGCGTCAGGGACAAAAAGCACGCCAAGCAAAACAAAAAGCTAGGATCAATGCCTACAACGATCTAGCAACACAATCGGAACGTGAAAAAATATCAAGAGCACAAATTGTTATTCCAAACGGACCGAGATTAGGCGGGAAAGTAATTGAAGTTGAAGATTTAAATAAAGCAATGGGAGATAAGCTTCTTATTGAAGGTCTCAGTTTCAGTCTACCACCTGGAGGAATAGTTGGCGTAATTGGGCCAAACGGCGCAGGCAAATCAACACTATTTAAAGTTCTCACTGGACAAGAACATGAAGATTCAGGCTCTGTCAGCTATGGCGACACAGTTCAACTATCTTACGTAGACCAATCTAGAGACGATTTAAAAGACGGTGAAACTGTTTGGGAAGCTATTTCAGGCGGAGCTGAAGTAATTGAATTGGGTGATGCACAAGTGAATTCGCGCGCATATTGTTCATCATTTAATTTTAAAGGAGGGGATCAACAAAAGAAAGTTTCCTTATTATCTGGCGGTGAGCGAAACAGGGTTCATATGGCTCGTCTCTTAAAGTCAGGCGGTAATGTTTTGTTATTAGATGAGCCCACCAATGATTTGGATGTCGAGACTCTACGTGCTCTTGAAGATGCATTGGTAGATTTTGCCGGATGTGCTGTCGTTATATCCCACGATCGCTTCTTTCTCGATAGAATTTGTACACATATTATGGCTTTCGAAGGTGACGCCCACGTTGAATGGTTTGAGGGTAACTTTGAAGATTACGAAGAAGATAAGAAAAGAAGATTTGGCCCAGATGCTCTTGAACCCAAAAGGATAAAACACAAAAAATTTACCCGATAAAAAAATAGAAGTTCTTCGATAAAAATTCTTACTTGAGTAATAGAATTCTTTAGTTTTGATATTGACGCATCTTCAATAAGTTTAATTCTACACGCTAGGAAATATAGTACATGCATTTTGCAACATTTCACGATTTAGAAGATCAAAGTGTTTTCATAACTGGGGGCGGATCAGGCATTGGAGCAGACTTAACTAGGGGATTTTTGTCACAAGGAGCCAAGGTAACTTTTATACAGAGATCTTACCCAGAGAAAATTTTGGCTGAATGTGAAGGTAAATATAAACATGATCTGAGCTTTATTCAGTGTGATGTGACCAAAACGAAAGAATTGAAGAAAGCATTACAAGCAACAGAGAATAAACAAGGACCGGTCTCTATTTTAGTAAATAATGCTGCTAATGATACTCGCCACACTTTAGGTGAATTCACCTCTGAACAGTGGGACGACGCAATGAATGTGAATTTGAAACCACATTTTTTTGCTGCTCAAGAAGTGGTAGAGGGAATGAAAAAAAATGGTGGTGGATCTATTATTAACTTCTCATCAATTTCATACATGATGGGCAATAAAGGGTATCCAGCATATGCAACTGCTAAATCTGCTATTACGGGCTTGACCCGTTCTTTGGCTCGAGAATTAGGTCCATTTAATATTCGGGTAAATGCAATCATGCCAGGATGGGTTTTAACCAAAAGGCAGATGGATTTATGGGCGACAGAAGAGGACCTTTCAAAGCATTTAGATAGGCAGTGTCTTAAAGAACATTTATCAGGATCTGATATTGTGGGAGGTACATTATTTTTAGCCTCCAGCACGTCAAAAATGATAACCTCTCAGGCCTTGGTTATAGACGGTGGTGTGGTAGTTACTGGATGAGTAAGTTTGGCAATATTTCTTTGATTGCAGCCGACTGGGGCACGTCGAATTTACGCGTCTGGGGCATAGATCATCAGGGAAAGGTTGTTAATACAATTACAAACGGTAAAGGTATGTCTTCACTTATGCCAAATGAGTTTGAGCCTTATCTAATAGGCCTCATCGAAAATTGGCTGCCTAAAGAAAAAAAAGCCAAATGTCCCATAATAATTTGTGGGATGGCTGGAGCAAAAACTGGCTGGAAAGAGGCAGCATACTTGAAAGCTCCCTGCCCTCCCATAAATGAAGAAAAAATAATCCAACTCGAGACAGAAGATCAGCGAATTTCAGTAAGTATAATACCCGGTATAATGCAAAAGTCACCGCCGGACGTAATGCGGGGTGAGGAAACTCAAATCGCAGGATATTTGTCAAAAAACCCAGACTTTGATGGTATTATCTGCCTCCCTGGAACACATACTAAGTGGGTGCACATAAGCGCAGGCGAAATAGTTAGTTTTAAAACATTTATGACAGGTGAAATTTTTCTATCGCTGTCTGAGCATTCTATTTTAAAAAGTTCTGTGCAAAGCGACGATTTAGATCTGACTTCTTTTTTGGAAGCTTTCGAGGATACCTACTCCAACCCTGCTTTGCTTTCTTCTAAATTATTTGAGCTTCGTGCTGTAGATCTTCTGGAAAATACTTCCGCTAAACTTCTTAAGTCTAAGCTTTCGGGATATCTAATAGGGTCTGAATTAGCCGGTGCAAAAAGTTACTGGTTAGGTCAGAATATAGTAATGATAGGAAACAATGATTTATGTATTTTATACCAAAAAGCACTTAAAAAATTAGGCTTAAATGCAACTATTGAAAATACACAAAACGTAACACTTTACGGCCTTCAAGAAGCTTGTCGTGGTAGGTATAATCAATGAGTAAAAATCGTGAATTGATAGCAATTTTAAGAGGGCTAACTCTTGATAGGTGTGTAAAGGTGAGCGAAATCTTGATCGCTGAAGGATTTTCTAAGTTAGAAGTCCCACTAAACTCTCCTAACCCAATGAAAACTATTTCAGAGATGCAAAATAGTTTCGGCAATTCCGTTACCATTGGCGCTGGAACAGTTACAAATGTCAGTGAAGTCAGTGAACTTTCTAAATTAGGTTGTCAGATGATCGTATCCCCAAATACCGATACGGAAGTAATTAAAGCTACAAAAAACGAAGGTATGCTTTCGTTCCCAGGTGCCTTCACACCATCTGAATGTTTTTCAGCAATTAATTCGGCTGCAGATGGCCTAAAAATTTTTCCAGCCTTTAAACTTGGAGTTAAGGGTTTTAAAGCACTCAAAGCTGTACTGCCAAACAATCTAAAAACTTATGCCGTTGGAGGGATCGATGAAACACATTTCAGTGATTGGTTAGACGCTGGCGTAACCGGTTTTGGGATTGGGTCAAATCTATTTCATTCATCTATGAGTGATGATGATATTCAGTCTGCAGCAAAAAAATTCGTATTAGCTTATGATAGTTGGCATACTAATAAAAAATAATAAAAGAAAATTTACAGAATTAGGTCTGGCTTATGCAAGTATATGGACATATGCCCAATGGGGATAATGTATTCCAAGTTACTATTGAAAGTGATGATCTAAAGCTGAAAGTATTGAGCTTAGGTGCCATCATTCAAGATGTCAGGATGAGAAGTGTAACACATTCTCTTGTACTAGGATATCCAAGATTAGAACCTTATTTTATCAATTCAGGAAAATTGGGTGCTATAGTCGGTAGATACGCCAACAGAATTGCTAATGGAAAATCAAAGATCGATGGAAAAATTTATTCCTTTAACAAAAATCAAAACAAAACCCATACACTTCATGGCGGTACTGACGGATCAGCTACACGAAATTGGAAAATCATTGAGCATGATAAATCCAAAGTAAAATTGTTTGATGAACTCCCAGATGGGCATATGGGGTTTCCAGGAAACCTAAAAGTCGAAACTACCTATAAGGTGGATAAATCAACAATTGATATTTTTATAGAAGCAAGTACCGACAAAACGACACTGTGTAACTTTACCAATCACAGTTACTTCAATTTAGATGGTACAAAAAATATAGCAAACCACAATCTGATTGTTAATTGTGAAAACGTGCTGCCAGTTGATAAAAATGGAATACCATTATCCAAACCAGTGTCTGCGAAAGAACTAAGCTTAGAATTCAAAAATAGTCGAAAGTTAAATGACGACGGTAAGCCAACTGAAATTGATCACAATTTTTGTATTTCAAATACTCGGCAAAATCTTAGCACAAATGCTATCTTGTCGACAAAAAACATTTCTCTAGAGTTACTCTCAACCGAACCGGGCCTTCAAGTATATACTGGCAAAGGGCTCAATAGCGGAAATGACAAAGGTTGGGGAGGACATTCATATAAAGCATTTGCCGGAATTGCGCTAGAACCGCAAATTTGGCCAGACTCACCAAATCAGGTTGGCTTCCCTAATCCTTATCTGAGCCCAAATGAAAAGTATAAACATCATACAAGAATTAAGTTTAGCCAATCAAACAATAAAAAATAATACATAAATGGCGG
>ERZ802830.1049-NODE-1049-length-27077-cov-8.11705_pt1 | contig 27077 bp, 28 predicted proteins | sample MGYA00345654_ERZ802830 | MGnify/ENA primary metagenome ERZ802830 (study PRJEB30503, sample SAMEA104212375) | marine metagenome | biome: Westerlies Biome; feature: [SRF] surface water layer (ENVO:00010504) within the epipelagic zone...; material: water...
AAAGCGCTCGATAGCCACCTCGACTGCTCTATGTGCAGCAGGGGCATGGTCCTAATATTTGTGCAGATCTCTTGGAATCAGTGTTCCTCAACTAAAAGTCAAAGGAACTGTGGCAAGGACTAATCGAATAGAAACAAAAATTAATGGCACTATTTTTGATAAAAGAATAAGCATAAGAAAGCGAAATGATGGCGGTTATACTCTTGCACATGGCTCGACATTTGACCATTCAATAACACCTTCAACTCTGTATTATTCTCAAAAATATATTCGTGCATTGATCAATGAATTCAGTGTATTGAAATTATCCATAGGGGGCGATTTTATTGATGAGCTTAATGCACCAAAACAATGGGATTTGGATAAAGAGTCTCCTTTTGAAAAGAACAGAGTTTTGAATCCAAAACCAAATAAAAAGACAATTTCTCAAATACAACAGCAACTGGGAGAGGTTTATCCAGAATTAAAAGATGCAGATATCGTTGAATCATGGGCTGGAATGGTTGAAACAACGCCCGATGTTGTACCGGTGATCTCTCATATAAATAAAATACCAGGCTTCTATCTATCCACAGGATTCAGTGGCCATGGATTTGGCATCGGACCAGGGGCAGGGAGCATAATCAGCAAGATGATTCAAAATAAACCTACGATTGATTTGAGAGAATTCCGACTCGAGCGTTTTTTTGATGGATCACCAATAAGAATAGAAGCTGGAATATAGGACGTAGAGCATCGCTAAAGAAAAAGGAAACTTAATAGATAATGGTTATTGATTATTCTCAAGCTTATATAGAAGGAATACTCGATGAGGTGAAAACCATTGCAGTGGTTGGAGCAAGTGCAAATCCTGACAGAGATAGCCACAAAGTGATGGCCGCACTCATTCATCATGGCTATCAAATATTCCCAATAAACCCCCATGAAGAAGGCAATCTTATTTTAGATCAGCTTTGCTATGCAGACCTTGATGCTGTTTCAGGAAAGATAGACATGGTTGATGTTTTCAGAGCGAATGACGCTGTTGTTGGAGTAACAAAAGAAGCCATTGAGATAGGTGCTAAAGTTCTCTGGACCCAATTGGGTATTATCAATCAAGAAGCATCGGAGTTAGCTGCAAAAGCTGGTTTAAAAGTCATCATGAATAGATGTCCAAAAATAGAATTAGCAAAACAACATTAGATTACTAGAGCAAAATAGCTTTTAATAAATTTGGTATGAAAGAAGATTCAGAAATATTGATTAAGGAAATGTCTAGCAATGGCGTTCTTCGCCTTACTATGAATAATTTAGATCATAAAAATGCTTTGTCTGAAACCATGATGAGCGTCCTTTTGGATGAGCTTAAAGAAGCATCCACAGATAAATCCATAAGGACCATTGTTTTATCAGCAAACGGCAATGTATTTTGTTCAGGTCATGATTTAAAAGAAATAACAGCCGCAAGAGCAAATGAGGATAATGGAGAAGTCTTCTTCCAAAAGCTTTTTGATCATTGCTCTTCGCTAATGCAGTTAATTGTAAAGACACCACAACCAGTCATTGCTGAGGTGGATGGGATCGCTACAGCTGCCGGTTGCCAATTGGTCGCAAGTTGTGATCTTGCAATTGCCTCAAATGAATCTAAGTTTGCAACACCCGGAGTAAATATTGGATTATTTTGTTCAACACCCATGGTTGCCCTTTCTAGAAATATTCATAAGAAGAATGCTATGGAAATGCTTCTGACCGGTGACTTTATTAATGCTGAGAAGGCAAAAGAAATGGGCCTAATCAATCGTTGTGTTCCTCAGGAAAGCTTGATCTCTGAAGTCAATGAATTGGCAGAAAAAATTGCATGCAAATCATCGATGACAGTTTCCATTGGGAAAAAAGCCTTTTATGCTCAAGCTGAAATGAATCTATCTGAAGCATACGAATACACTTCCAAGATAATGAAGAATAATTTACTAAAGCATGATGCAAAAGAGGGCATCGAAGCATTCATAGAAAAAAGATCACCGACCTGGAAAGATGAGTGATTTAATTAAAAACTAACTTAAATATGGATCCAGTATCTCAAGGTGCGGTTGGTGCAGCATTTGCACAATCTGCCGCTAAAAAAGAAAACATCATACTGATCGGTTTCATTGGTTTTCTTGCTGGTCTGGCACCTGATTTAGATGTTTTGATTCGATCAGAAGATGATCCAATTTTATTTCTTGAATACCATAGGCAATTCAGTCACTCACTTTTTTTTATCCCCATTGGCTCTTTCTTTGTTGCTTTGTTTATTTTTCCCTTTGTTAGAGGTTTAATGAGTCTGAGGATGGTTTATATTGCGAGTTTTTTAGGCTATGCAACTCACGGATTGCTCGATGCTTGCACTTCATATGGTACCCAGCTCTTTTGGCCTTTCTCTGATCAACGTGTTACTTGGAATAATATATCTATCGTCGATCCAATCTTTACAATACCCATTGTAATCCTATTGGCAATAGCGATAACAAAGCGAAAAAGGATTTTTAGTTTTATTGCAATCGGATGGATTATTTTTTATCTGTCTTTAGGTTTTATTCAATACGAAAGAACGCTATCAGCAGCAATGGATCTCGCCAATTCTAGAGGGCACAATGCTGAGCGCATGACTCTTAAGCCTTCATTTGGAAATTTAATTTTATGGAAGTCGATTTACCAGCATGAAGAAACATACTATGTTGATGCAATTCGAACCGTCCATTCATCGACTTGGTGTTTGGGTGAAAGCATTGAGATGTTTGATTACCAGTATCATCTCCCCAGTCTTGACAAAGACAGTCAACAAGCGAAGGATATTGAAAGATTTCGTTGGTTTTCTCAGGATTATTTGGGTTATGACGATAAAAATAGTCTTGTAACGGATATTCGTTACTCAATGATCCCCAATCAAATAGCTCCAATGTGGGGATTGGTTATCGATACAGAGCAAAGCATAGATGATCATGCTGCTTGGTGGACAAGTCGGAGCTTGGATCAAAGTCAGTTAGACTTATTCAAGGAGATGCTAAGCGGCAAAAAGTGTGAAGATTTTTTAATGATAGAGCAATAATAAAAAGATGAAAATAAATAGACGACAGTTTTTATATGGAACAACAGCAGTTGCAGTACCTGTCATTGGGGGTTGCAGTGGAGAAGAAGAATATATTGTAAACATCAATGAAAACTTTCCAGTTGGCCCCTATGGTTCTTCATCGACAGCCGAGGAGGTAACACTGGGATTGGATTTAACTGGAAAGACAGCAGTCGTCACAGGTTGTAATTCTGGCCTGGGGCTTGAGACCATGAGAGTCTTATCTCTTAGGGGTGCTCATGTTATTGGTACCGGTAGAACGCTTGAGAAAGCCAGTAAAGCTTGTTCCACCATGCCTGGTAAAACCACTCCTGTGGCATTGGAGTTGTCGAGCTTAAAATCTGTTTTAGAGTGTGCAGAAAGCATCACTGAATTGGGACTTCCGATTGATATTCTTGTTTGCAATGCGGGCATTAATACTTTTGGTGAATCGGTGGAGCTGGTGAATGGCGTCGAAAGAACATTTGCTGTGAATTATCTTGGTCACTTTGTATTGGTAAATAGATTAATGCCATTAATGCAACAGTCTCAGGAGAGTCGGATCGTTCATGTTGGAAGTATGTCTGCTTATATTCAGGCTCCCGCGGTAGGCATAGATTTTGATAATCTTCGAGGTGAAGGCCCATTTGATCCACAAGAAGCTTATGGTCGATCCAAGTTAGCCAATGCCTTATTTTCTCTTGAGCTTGCCTCACGATTAAAAGGTTCCAATATTACTTCAAATGTTATTCATCCCGGTTTGGTTAAAACAAATATTGCTCGAAGCGCTCCCATCCCTCTTCGCAAGGCTTTTGAGTGGTTTGGTCACCTTATTGCAAAAACAGTCGAAGAAGGAGCTGCAACTCAGGTATACGTGGCTTCTCATCCCGATCTAGAAGGAGTCAGTGGTGCGTATTTTGAGGATTGCAATGCAGTGACTGTGAGTGGAAACCATTTCATATTTGATAAACCAATGGCAGAACGCCTATGGGCCATTGGAGAAGATATGGCTAAGGATTATCTGCTTTAAAGGAAATAAAATGACCAAAAATAAAAGAATTCTTATATCACTATTCTTAATTCTGATACCGATCTCTATTCTTAATAGTCAAATTGATTCAAAACTTAAATACATAGAATTTAATGAAATCGGTAATCCTGCAGAGGTACTCACTGTAAAAGAAGAAGAATTTCGACCATTAAAGAGCAATGAAGTGAGAGTGAGAGTTTTAGCAGTGCCAATTCATCCATCAGACTTACTCCAAATCAGTGGTAATTACGGTGTGGAACCCATACTGCCGTCTACGCCTGGCAAGGAAGGCATTGGCAGAGTGCTAGAGACATCGTCAGAAGTAAAACATTTAAAAGTAGGACAATTGGTGCTCTTAGCAGGCAGTGAAAATGGGACGTGGCGCAATGAAATAGTTGCTTCAGCCTCAGGATTTATTCCTCTGCCCGATATGGGAGTGATCGACCCCACTATGATTGAACAATTATCAATGACAATAGTTAACCCGATGACGGCTTTTCTTATGCTTACTGAATTTATTGATCTTAATGAAGGGCAATGGATTATCCAGAGTGCTTCAAATTCAGCCGTTGGTGGATATGTCATTCAATTTGCAAAGCAACGCGGCATAAAGACCATCAATGTGGTTCGACGTCCAGGTTTAGAGAAAGATTTGTTGGCAAAAGGAGCAGATGTTGTGCTGATAGATGGGCCAGATCTTGCAGAGAAAATCTCTGTTGCAACTGGTGGTGATCCAATCGTTCTTGCACTAGATGCTGTCGGTGGCGAGACATATATTCGGCTAGCTAATAGCCTAGGTTATGGCGGAACTCTTGTTGCTTATGGTGGTCTCTCAGGAAAAGGGGCAAACTTGAATACAGGTTTGACTATCTTAAACGATCTTCGCCTACGTGGCTTTTGGCTTACCAAGTGGTATGAGAAAGCTGGAATGCAAGACATACAGGCGGCTCTAGGAATGATTATTCCAATGATTGCAAAAGGCGATCTGAATGCAAATATTGACTCTCGTTTTAATCTCAATGAGATCAAAGAAGCCGTGATTCGAGCAGAACAAGGTGGAAGGAATGGCAAGGTACTGATTGTGCCAAATGCTCAATAGAAATATTTCTTTTAACAAATATTTTATCTGTATAAACTCACTTCTAATGTCTGAGAATAGAAAATTGACAAAAAAACTCCTAGCAGAATTTTTAGGTAGTTGTTTCCTTGTTATGGTCGTGATTGGTTCCGGAATTATGGCTCAGAGTCTCTCAACCGATCAGTTAAGTATTTTATTGGCCAATACGATCGCTACAGGAGCAGGACTTACCGCTCTTATATGGATATTCATTTCCGTTTCTGGAGCTCATTTCAATCCAGCAGTTAGTTTGGTTATGTTTGTAAAAAAAGAATTAGGCTTAAAAGAGTTCTTTTGTTTTGTTTCTTCTCAGTTCATCGGAGCATTTCTCGGAGCCATTTTAGCAAACGCAATGTTTGGCTTAGATCTCATTCAAATCGCTGAAAATGAAAGGAGCGGGTTCAATATTTATTTAAGTGAATCCATCGCTACTTTTGGCTTGATGATCACCATTCTTGGAGTCAGAAGACTAAGCACCATTGCCGTTGCACCAGCAGTTGGATTATATATTTCAGCAGGATACTGGTTTACCTCTTCGACATCTTTTGCAAATCCTGCCGTTACCTTTGCAAGAGGATTTAGCAATACCTTTACTGGAATAAATCCAGAATTTATTTTTTCTTTTATTGTCTTTCAGCTCATTGGTGCGCTTGCAGCAATGCTTTTTATGAATTTTATACAGAGTGATTAATATGATAAATAAACAGCGATTTTTTTTGATTCTCTTTATTGAACATAAATGATTCGCATACCTAAATTTTTTAAAGCATTAAAGTTACCGACAAAGTGGTGGAGAAAGTTATCTTTATTTGGACTTGCTTTATTCTTTATATATTTTGGTATTGATCATTTCATCAACCCTGAATTTTATCTATCCATTATGCCTCCACCATTTCCATTGCATGCAGAGGCGGTTTATATCAGTGGTTTTTTTGAAATACTAGGCGGTATCTGTGTCTTGATACCCTATTTGAGAAAGATAGCAGGTTGGGGTTTAGTCGCGCTCCTAATTTGTGTATATCCTGCCAATATTTATATGGCAATCACACCGGAAGCTTTCCCTGAAATATCGATCGAGTTACTATATTTTAGACTTCCATTGCAATTTCTATTTATTTATTGGGCATACTCGGTAACGAGACCTCAATATTTAAAAAAATCGATTAGTAAATATTGAAATAAGAATCAATGAAAGGAGAGAAACATGAATGATCCACTCAATCTGAAGCAATACATTAGGACCGTTAATGATTTCCCAATTGATGGAATAACATTTAGAGACATTACAAGTCTCATCGAGACACCTGAGGCATTTATTAAGACTTGCTCAGAACTTACAAGGATTTCACAGTCTTTTGGTGCCACATCGATTGCGAGCATTGAAAGCAGGGGATTTATATTCGCTGGCTCAATAGCCAAAGATCTTTCTTTGCCCTTTATTCTTGCAAGAAAACCAGGCAAGTTACCCAATGAAACTTACATCAAGGATTTTGATTTAGAATACGGCAGTACCTCGATAGAAATCCAGAAAAATACCATGGTGAATGAGTCGGATAGAGTGGTAATCATCGATGATCTAGTTGCAACTGGGGGAACAGCGATTGCTTGTTCTGAACTGCTTACAGAGAATTTCAATATAAAAAAAGAAAATATTTTGATACTGGCTGTGATTGATTTGCCTGATCTTGGTGGCAGTAAACTCATTGCTGATCAAGGATATGGAATCGAGACTCTCGTTAGTTATCATTGATAAATAATTTCTATGAAGTTCTATATATGAATCACCTCACTCTAAAATTATTGGTTCTACTTTCGTTGGTCATTAGTCCTATTTTGGCTCAAACAAATAATCCTGATGGCAAAGAGATATTCAATATGAACTGTATCGATTGCCACCTCAATCAAGAGTTAAAAGCTCCTAGCATTGATTCATTGAAGATGATGTCCCGAGAATCAATCATTCAATCAATGGAGAGCGGCATCATGAAAATGCAATCTTCTGGCTTATCTAAGCCCGAGATTAATGCCATTGCAGAATATCTTCAGCCGATCGCTCCATCTTTAAACACAAGCGGGTTTTGCTCAGGAGAGCTCTCTGTTGAAGCTGGCCCAAGCTGGACTAGTTGGGGCAATTCACTGAATCAGAAACGTTTCCAGAAAGAATCTGTGAGCAGAATCAATCTTGGAAATATATCTAATTTAGGTCTGAAATGGGTTTTTGCAGTACCTGAAACAGGAAGGGTTAGGTCTCAACCTTCAATTGCTGGCGGATTATTGTTTTTTGGCAGCCAGTCAGGATTCATTTATGCTCTTGATGCTGAGAGGGGATGCATGTGGTGGAGATACAAAGCAAAATCAGAGGTTAGAAATGCAATTGCGATTGATCTCGATGAATCCAATCTTCCAAAGGACATCTATTTTGGAGACTTTGAAGGAAGAGTGTATAGATTGGATGCATTGTCCGGAGAGGAAAAGTGGGTCCAAAAACCAAATGAACATCCTCTGACCACGATTACTGGATCAATTGTAATTTATGAAAATGACATTTTTGTCCCTCTTTCGTCTGTCGAAATAGTTACAGCAATCGATAAAGATTATGAATGTTGCACTTTTCGTGGAGGCCTGGTTGCCATGAATAAAATAACAGGCGAGATCAGATGGAAATATCATACGGTTGATGAATCAATCCCGACTGGTTTCAATGATGCTAATACACAGAACTTTGGACCCTCTGGTGTCCCAGTCTGGTCGAGTCCGACTATAGATGAAAAGAGAAGAAGGATTTACATAGGAACAGGACAAAACTACTCCCCACCAGCTACCCTTATGAGCGATTCGATTATTTCTATTGATATAGAAAGCGGAAAAAGAGTCTGGTCATTTCAATCATATGAAGATGACATTTGGAATGGCTCATGTGTCAGAGATAGAGTCAATTGTGATTTTGATATTGGATCGAATTTTGACTTTGGAGCATCTCCATTGTTAATTTCAGATAAAAATAAAGGGGATTTAATTATTGCTGGCCAAAAATCAGGCATGCTTTATGCAATAGATCCAGATGAAGGGAGTGTGGTGTGGAAAAAAAGAGTGGGCAAAGGAGGGGAACATGGAGGAGTCCACTGGTCGCTCTCATCAGATGGAAGAAAAATTTTCGTTCCTATCGGTGATATCGGAAATCATCCAAAAGCAATAGGTGAGAGAAAATCAGGAATACATGCATTTGATGCATTCAGTGGTGATCCACTATGGAGTTATGATGCAGAGGATAAATGCGCTGAGAGTTCTTTTGAGTGCTACAGCGGCTTTTCTGCAGCCATATCATCCACCGATGAAATCCTTTTTGCCGGCAACTTAAATGGCACCTTTTTTGCAATTTCAACAAGCAAGGGTCAGCCGGTTTGGGAGTTCAACACTCGAAGAGAATTTAAGACCATAAACTCATTTCCTGCAAATGGTGGGACGATGGATGCAACCGGTCCAGTCATTTCTAGGAAAATGATTTACATCAACTCAGGATATGGAGGATATGGTAAATTACCAGGCAATGCATTGATTGCGTTTGAGATCATTGATGAGGCTAACTAGATGACAAAAAATAAGATTAACAAATCAAGGAGAAGATTGATCCAGTCTGCAGGGACACTCCCCATTGCGGTCAGTGCGCCAATCTCATTGGGCGGTCACCATCAGGAAAATGAGCATAAGTCAGACGGATTAAATTTTGATGATATTTATAGTAGATGGAAAACAGACTCAGCAAAATGGGATCTTCAAACCAAAAGATTTCCAGGTCAAAAGATTCATGCAGCAATGGGTATCGCAGATTTGGACTTCAAGACTGCCCCTGAGATCACAAAAGCAATCGAAAGCAGAATCTTGCATGAAAATTGGGGGTATATTCTGACGCCAGATTCTTATTATGAGTCAATCATTAACTGGCTTCAAAATAGATATGGTGAGAAGATTGAAAGAGATCAACTTTTATTGGCCACAGGGGTTTTGCCATCCATCCAAAGTGCCATAAGAGCATTTTGCCCTAAGAACTCGAAGGTAGTTTTAAACTCTCCAGGATACAGTGAATTGTATGTCAATATTAGAAAGGCACATTGTTTACCCAATGAAAGCCCTCTGATAAAGAAAAACGGCATCTATCATCTTGATTTTCAGGATCTTTCTAAAAGACTGAGTCAGGATGATGTGCACGCATTTCTTTTGGTCAACCCACACAATCCAACGGGGAATTGCTGGACTCAAAATGATCTAAAAAAGGTGGCAGAAATCTGTGAGGAAAAAGATGTCATGCTTTTTTGCGATGAAATTCATTGTGATTTTATTGCCGATGAATCTAAATTTACCCCGGTTTATTCATTGGATACAGAGGCAGTTCATCGAAAGGCAGTGATTTTTAAATCAACAACAAAGTCATTTAATTTGTCTGCATTTAAAACCGGTTATGTTTACGCTCATGACACAGAGATAATCTCTAAAATCCGTGAAGCAGGCCATGTTGAATTTGCCAATACTTTGGGTGTGATCGCATCTGAGGTTGCATATAACCAATCCGGAGAGTGGCTGAATAAACTAAATGCTTACATCAATCAGAATATGTTATTTCTAGAGGACTACATCAAAAAGAATATACCTCTGATTAACTTTCGTCGACCCGAAGGTACTTATCTTGCTTGGATAGACTTTGAAGACTGGATGAAAGCAATTGATGCGAAAATTAATGCAGAAAAGAGAAATGAAAGAGCAGGCGACTTCATGGAAAGACATTTGGTTGAAAGAGCAGGTATCCAATTGGGAAGAGGTTATCGTTTTGGTTCAGGAGGAGAAAAATATCTAAGGATGAATGTTGGAACATCAAGAATTCTAATAAAAGAGGCTCTTGATCGAATTAAGATGGCTGCAGACAAAATATGATATTCTCAACTTTCGAATAATTAACTCTAGCGGAACCAATGATTATGAATATCAGATGTATCAGCCTTTTTGTTTTTTTGTCTTATTTTCTTTTTACCGATCTTGTATACGCAAAAACTGTTCTTGTAACAGGCTCAAACAGAGGAATGGGGCTGGAGTTTGTTATCCAATACGCAGAAAAAGGTTGGAATGTCATCGCAACCAGTCGATCCCCCTCGGATGACTTCGAGCTCATCGATTTAGCGAAGAAAAATCCAAAAATTCAAGTTGAGCAAATGGATGTCACAAATACCAATCAAATACAGATGCTCGCTAAGAAATATGAAAATCAACCCATAGACCTTCTTATCAATAATGCTGGAATGAGCGGTGATAGAGAGAAACAAGCTTGGGGACAGATTGATCAAAATGAGTTTGAAAAACTAATATCAATTAATGTTTTCGGAGCTTTGAAGGTTACAGAAGCATTTGCTCAGAATATTTCTATGGGTGAGGATAAGAAAATCATAGCAATCTCAAGTGTGGCTGGATCAATTTCATCCATGGGCCGTCCATCGTCACTTCCAATTCTATCCATCAGCAAAGCCGCCTTGAACATGGCAATGAAGACAGTGGCTCTGAGACTAGAGGATCAAGATGCTATCGTTGTATTGCTTAATCCTGGTGCGGTCGATACCAGAGCACTCAGGCAGGCTTTTGGCTTATCGCTTGAGGAGGCAGAAAAGGCAACCAGTTTTGATTACAAAGGTTACCCCACTGTATCTGCAGAGGCAGGTGTCAAACGATTAATCAACACCATTGAAAATATTGATTCGTCAAAAAATGGATCTTTCCTGAACTTCGATGGCAAAGAATTGCCTTGGTAGAGAAGGTCTTCATTTTTCCAGTTTGCTTGCAATCCCTACTAAGTTTTCTTCCAAAAGGTTTTTAAGATGCAAAACATTAGCGCCATCGTTGTCTGCAATGCTAAGAGAAATATTTCTTATCTTCCTAGATAAACGATTATTGCCTCCTTTCGCGATCTGCGTATCAAATGTTGAGAGCAGCTCTTTGATGCTTTTTATCTCTTCATCGTCAATTGCTTCGAGTCTCTGTAATTGATCTAGATAAGACAAAGCAACAGCAGGACTGGCTGGCCAACTCATCGGTATTTGTTGCTGCGGATTGAATAAACGCTCAGGTCCTATCGCAGGATAAGCTAACTCAGCAGCAGCAATTTCATTTTCAGATAAATAATCACTGGGTACTAGTTTAAATACATCGAGACCTCTAGTGATCTCAGTTCCATAAATCGTTCCCTCATAATAATAGACCGACCAGTAACCGCCGGTAATCAATTCATCCTCTAGGATTGGTCCACGATCAAAGTAAGCAATTTCTATTGGATTGGACGAGTCTGTAAAATCAATCACAGAAATTCCACCTTGGTACCATGCCTGAATAAAGATATCTCTCCCAGGAACCGGGATAATGGCACCATTGTGAGCGACACAATTTTCTGTTTCTTTTTGTGGAGCTGGCATTTTGAAATGGCTTCTGAATTCCAATCGATCATCAACGATGTCATAGATTGCATTCGCACCCCAATCCAATGGATCCCATGCACGACAACGAGGCATTCCTCCACCGCCCCATTCATCGGTAAATAAGACTTTAGTACCGTCATTATTGAAAGTCGCTGAGTGCCAATATGCAAAGCCTTTATCCGTGACATCATGAATTCTTTTTGGCTTATTTGGATCTCTTATATCGAATAATATTCCATTGCCTGAACATGCACCTGCAGCAAGCGATGCCGAGGGAAATACTGTTATGTCATGACATTGATCTGTGATGTATGTTTCTTGCGTTTCATCTCCATGATCCCCTCCGCGCCATAGTCCAGCCAATACTCCCGTTTGTTGATCTGCAAAAACAGTTGGGCTATCAATAATTCTTGATTTTGATGGATCATCAATTGGTATTTCAATCACATCTATTCTAAATAAAGCAGTTCGATCATCCCCAGGGATATCTTTAAAACATTCTTCCATTTCCTCTTGATCTCGAACACTTGAAGTCCCAGAGTTATAGACTATGATTTTTCCATCGTCATTCGGCCCTTCTACAATAGAGTGGGTATGAGATCCTCTGCATGTTTGGACCGCGCCCACTTGAATTGGTAATTTTGGATCAGAGATATCAAAAATCCTTATTCCTCGGAAGCGCTCTTCATTGGGTTCTGGATCAACGCCTTCCAGACCGCAATCAAGTCGACCTCTCATGTCTTGTACTGACATAACGAGGAGATTTCCAACAATAGAGACATCTCCTTGACCACCAGGACAGACAACCGATGTCATGAGATTAGGAAACCCATTCTCTTCAAGCTGATAGATATTGAATCCATGGTAACTGCCAGCAACAAGAAGGTCGTTACCAAATGCCATGTCAGTATTTGAAAAACTTAACATTGGATATCTTTGGCTAGAGGCTATCGATTCAATGGACCTTTGTTGATCTTCCTCAGCATCACCTGATTCTTGGTCTTCAGGGTCTTCAATTCCTTTTTCCAATGGATTCTCTGGATCAAAAAATCCGGTTGGTTTTTTTAGTTCAGCAATCAGTTCTAAATTTAGTATCGCTGTGCCTGCATCAAAAACGCCTGCCTTTAGTCCTGCCCTGGGATCGTCTGAAAGACCGATTAAGATTCCATTCATTCTTTCAATTTCTATTTCTTGATCATTACCCAAGTCTGTAACGAATTCATAGAGTTGAGGATCATATGCTGAACCTGGAAATTCATATAATCTTTCAACCATATCTATCGCTCCATCGTGATGCTTGATCATTAGGCTTAAATAAAGTCGATCAAAATCGATCGAATTTGAAGCTTCAAGTTGACTCATCTGCTCTGGAGTCGCCATTCCCATCATTTTATGATCATGCATATGATTATGCATTGCTGGATCTGGAATCGTTTGAGCCCTATCACTCAGCCAGGTTTTCATAAAGTTGATTTCATCGGTCTGAGACACATCTATTCTCCCAGCAAGACCTAATATGGTTTCATTATTTGTTCTTGCGGTTGCCATTTCCGACATAAGGAATGCTTGATAATGATGCACTATCATGCCCTGCATGAATTCTACATCCGCACTTGTATAGGATGAACTTGCAATGGCAATGGCTGTATCGGGATCCAGTTCCATCGTCGGTTCTCCTGGTGCACCGGGTTGCAGTATCGGTGCATTGGCACTCACATTAACCGATATTATTCCTAAGACGATTGAAACAAGAAATTTGTTGAAGGTATTTTTTATAGATGTATTCATAATCTGATTTATTTTTAATTTAGTTATTTCAGAGATTTAATCTGAGAGAGAATCAATAGTAGACTTCATTTTATTCCACTTATCCTCTGTTATACTAAAAAAATAGTAGATTAACCAAGACAAAATTGGCCAATAATAAAACGTTTCTTAATTCTGTTAATCAGGTTTTCGATGAAGCCGCCGAGCTTCTCTCACTGCCTGATGATCTCGCGCTAAAGATAAAATTAGCAAACTCAATTTATAAAGTAAATTTTGGCGTACGCCTCAGAAAGAATTTATACACATTCACTGGGTATCGCTGCGTACATTCTGAGCACTATGAGCCTGTCAAAGGAGGTATTCGATATTCCTTAAGCGCAAGCCAAACAGAAGTAGAGGCGCTTGCAGCCTTGATGACATATAAATGTTCTCTCATGGATTTACCATATGGCGGATCAAAAGGTGCATTGATAGTAGATCCAACCCATTGGAAAAAAGATGAGTTGGAAAGAATTACAAGACGCTTTACCTATGAATTGGCAAAAAGAGACTTGATCCATCCCTCACAGAATGTTCCTGGCCCAGACATGGGAACCGATGAAAATGTGATGGCTTGGATGGCTGATGAATATCGACGATTGAACCCCACTGAAATTGACGCATTGGCTGCAGTCACTGGGAAACCCATTGCACTTGGAGGAGTTGATGGCAGAACAGAGGCCACAGGAAGAGGAGTCTTCTATTCAATTCTTGAGTTTTTAAGCAATGACAAAGACCGCAAAAGATCCAAACTGAGACCTGAACTAGAAGGACAAAGAGTGATTATCCAGGGATTTGGGAATGTGGGTTATCACGTTGCTGAACTCTTGTATGAATCCGGTGCAAAAATTATTGCGGTGATTGAAAGAGATGGCTCGGTGGTCAATAAGAAAGGAATTGATGTCTCAAAATTAAAGAAGTATTTCTCTAGAAAAAAAACGTTTGAGGGCTTTGACGGTTACTCGACTGCCAGAGGTCATTTCTTAAGCAAAGATTGCGATATATTGATTCCAGCAGCCACAGAAGGGGTTATTCACAAGGACAATGCGGCAAAGATCAAAGCAAAACTCATCGTTGAAGGGGGCAACGGACCTGTTACAGCGGAAGCAGACAAAATACTGCAACAAAATGGAATTGCAGTTATCCCAGATTTTTATGCCAATTCTGGCGGAGTCATTGTTTCATATTTTGAATGGGTAAAGAACTTATCAAAAATGCGTTATGGATTGATGCAGGAAAGGGATCAAGAAAAGAGACAAAGTAGTCTTGTTGACGCATTGGAGTCAATGACTAGCGAGTCATTTCCTTCCGATATGAAAGAGGGGTTTATCAAAGGCGCAAGTGAGATTGATTTGGTACGATCGGGTTTAGAGGAGAAAATGAGAGAAGGCTATCATGCGATTCATGACACCTATCATTCCGATAAGAGAATTAAAGATTTCAGAACAGCTGCAATGGTTATTGCGGTGAAAAAAGTTGCCGAGGCTTATAACTACATCGGCATTTGATTAAACCCATCTGGAGAACAACACAATGAAAAGACAAATCATTGCCATTGGTGGTGGAGGGTTTGGAAGAAATCCAGGTGAAGGGATCATCGAGCGTTACATCTTGGATCAATCAAAAAAAAGCAAGCCAAAGGTCTGCTTCATTCCAACCGCAACTGGCGATGATGAGGGGTATAAAGAAAGCTATTACTCAACATTTTCAATGTTTGATTGCGATCCAGTGCATTTGGATTTTTTCAAAAGAACCCCTGATTTAGAGCAACTGATCTTAAATCAAGACATCATCTTTGTCGGAGGAGGCAATACAAAAAGCATGTTGGCTGTCTGGAAAGAGTGGGGTTTGGTTGGTTTGCTTAAGAGTGCGTATGAGAGTGGAACAATTATGTGTGGAGTGAGTGCAGGTGCTATTTGTTGGTTCGATTCTGGGATCACCGACTCATGGGCTGAGGATCTAAAATTAATGGATTGCCTTGGTTTTGCGGAGGGCGTTTGTTGCCCTCATTTTGATGAAGAACCCGAGCGCAGGCCCACTGTTCATAAAATGATTAAAAACGAGACCATTGATTCTTGCATTGCCATCGATGGCGGTTGCGCTTTGCACTTGATCAACGAGACCCCTCATCACTCGATTGTTTTCTCAGAAAAAAAGAATGCATATCGTGTGTTTATGGATAACGATTCAATCAACGAATCTTCATTTTCATCAAAAAATATTTATTAAGAAACAGATGACTCAAAAACAAAAGATTCAATTGCTTGGATATTCCGGGTTGATTCCTTTTGTGATGCTCCCGATATTCGGTTTATTTGAGAAAGAAGAGATGAAATCTTTTTTCGAACCACAAGTATTTTTTTCTATATACAGTTTATGCATTTATACTTTCTTGACTGGGAGCATTTGGTCAATGAGTATCAAAGAGAGAAAAGAACCGTCTTATCCCATACTTTTATTTTTTCTCCCTCTATTGATCGGAACTGGATTTTCCTTTTTAATCAATCCGAATGCTTCTTTGATTCTTGCATTGCTCTGTTCATTTATGATCGTATACATTTATGAAGCAAAAACTTTTGAGCAAGAAAATTTTTACAAACAAATGAGATTTAGACTCACAGTCATTGTTATCATTTCACACATCGGGATTTTGATCACAAATTAGAGGAATGATATGCAACCTTTTGTATTGTTTAGCTTCTCTCATGTAATCAGCATTATTGCTAGTTATGTGATCATTGCTTTGATCTTATTTTGGATCAGCCACCAATCCAATGAAATCAAGAAGAATGCCGAAGTCTCCATCGGAGTCTTGCTGATCACTCACTACTTTATGCAGTTCTTTCATGCAGTCAGTTTTGATTTATCTTGGCAGGAGATCATTCCTCTTCATATGTGCGATTTCTCTAAACTTTCCATAGGTCTTTATCTGTTGGGTTACGATAAAAGATTCTTTCACTGTGCTTTCTTTTGGGGAATCATCCCAGCAAGCATGGCATTGCTAACTCCTGCATTGACTTATGCATATCCACATCCCGAATTCATTAACTTTTACTACGGACACGGACTGATTCTTCTTGGTGTAGGCTTGCCAATTTTTGTCACAAAAGAAAGACCAAGATTTACGGACTTTGTCTTTGTGGTTAAGATTACATTGGTAATGACGGCGATCATCTTCGCTTTAAATCACCTCTTGGGAGATGGTGCAAACTTTTGGTATTTAAAAGACAAACCGAATGGGGATACAATCATCAATTTCTTCCCATCGGCGCCGTTTCATATTCTTGGATTGATTCCAGCAGCTATTCTGGCCTTCTATTTGACATATTTGCCGTATCAACTGAAAGATAAATTTACTAGGAATTAATCGAGATCTAACTTCAGCTTAGAAATCAACACGCCGTTTTCGTCAGAGTAACACCAATATCCAGGTTTGATAAAGACATCATCAATTTCGATGTCTAGGTTTCTCATGCCTTGATCTTTCTTCTCGCTTTTTCTTGGGCAAGCCCCAAGTGCCATGACTCCTATATCAATGCCTCTCAAAATCTCAATGTCTCTTACGAACCCATTGATGATGATGCCTGACCATCCATTGTCTTTGGCCATTTGAGCCAAGAGATCTCCTAGAAGTGCACAGTTTTTTGAAGATTCACCATCAACAATTAAAACACCAGATTCTGATGACTTACTAAGTTCGCTCTTAACAAAGCTGTTGTCCTCAAAGCATTTTATGGTTTGAATTTTCCCGTGAAATGTTTTTTTACCACCAAAGTGTCTGAATTTAGTCAGAGTCTGAGACTCTGGATAAGCATCAATGATGTCGGGAGTGGATAACATCTGTTAATATTACCAAAATTTCATTCATTTCGGAGAGAGTAGATGGCATTTACAGAGTATAAAGTGATTCACGTTATGGAAGGCGGTCTGGGTACAGTTCTGCTTGGAAGTTCGGGTCTCCCATTAGAGAAACTTGAAGTCACTCTCAACAGGGAGGCGGCCGATGGATGGCAAGTTGTCTTTCAGGTCATCGAGAATCGAAGATTCCTGCTTTTCTGGAATCGCGAGACCGTGATAGTGACATTAGGCAGATAGAGCAGACATGTTTGAAGGATTAAAATTAAATAAGGATTTGGTCGAGTATCAAAATCAACGTTTAAAAAAAAAGGTCAACGACCTCACCGAGGATCAGAGGAGGGATTATTATAATCTTTTGGCCCCTGCATTAAAGGATCATGATACGTATGCCGTCTTGAATTATGTTCTAGTGGCTGGACTTCACCACTTTTATCTTGGCAAGATTCTAAGAGGCTCAATCAATTTAGTCATTCTAATAACAGGGATCTCATTGATACTTTTCACGAAATATGTATTTGTTGGAACGCTTTTGATTGTTTTTATTCTGATCACAGAGCTTCTTGCTCTTTTCAGATCTCAGGTGATTGTTATGAATCATAATAATCAACTCTCAGAAGAGATACTTGAATTAATATCCAAGGATTAATTCTCTAACTCGACAAGCTTTAATAGATTTTCAATCTCGTTTTGCGTCAAATACTTGTATTGACCTTTTTTAAGATTCTCCGGCAGTTTGATTGGACCAAAACCGATTCTAATGAGCCTATTCACTTGGATGGATTGAGACTCCCAAAGCTTTCTTACCTCTCTGTTTCTTCCAGAATGGAGCGTCACTCTAAACCAATTATTCATGGCATCAGATTGCTTCTCAATTGGTGTCAGCTTATCAAAGCTGGATTTTTTTCCATCAAGAAGTGCACCATTTAGTAAGTTCTGAATTTGAGACTTTGTGGGCTTTCCAAAAATTCTACATAGATATTTTCTCTCAATCATTGAGCTGGGATGAGATAGTTTTTGTACCAGATCCCCATTGTTTGAAAAAACCAATAATCCCGATGTATTGACATCCAGTCTTCCAACCATAATCCACTTTCCCTTCTGCCTATCTGGAATCGATTGGAATACACTCCTATTGGTTTCTGTTTCTATTGTTGAACAGATCTCACCCGTGGGCTTATGATAGATCAAGATATCTGTCTTCGATTTTAAATTGACAAGTTCCCTCTTTTTATTGATAAGAAGGACATCTCCGTGTTGGAGAATATCGTCGTGTTTTGCATTCTTAGAGTTAATCAAGATTGAATTATCGCTAATGAAATCAGAAGCTTTTCTTCTTGAGCAGTAGCCTGCATTTGAAAGGTATTTTTTAAGTTTTATTTTTGGATTGAAAGACACTTGTTTCACCAAGGGAGAACATAAACATTTTTATAGAGGTTAACAAAAATCAATCACAAAATATCATGATAAAAAAAACCCTCCGCATGGGAGGGTTTTTTTAAAGACAATATTAGGATCAATTCACTGCTTTACGTCGCGATGTAAATCCTTCTTTAGTGACCGATGATCTCACTGATTTCATGACATTGCATTTGCCTTTTTTTTCGTCAATGCTAAAAGCAACTGCTCCATATTTATCAGCAACTTTTTTGCATGTGTCGGTTGAAGTTGTATTTTTCACTTTGACTACTCTGCCATAAATCGCAGTACCTTCTTCAAGTGATGACCAGTTTTCAGCTGAAACAACAGCAGGCAACAAAAGAAGAGCAGCAAGATTTAATCTCAATAAGATTTTCATTTTTTTACTCCTTAATTAGGTTCTATTTATTTATTAGGGGTTGGTTGTTCCGATATATATTCTCATTCCAGAGTAAATCTGGATTTAAGGATGATTTAGCGGATTATTAATTTGAGAGACTGTATAGCTACTCGCTGCAAATTTCTCAAGAACAATTATATATATTTTTTCTTATCTTTTATGAAAGAATTATGAAGTTTTTAAATGCGATGAAAATCTCGATATATTTTTTTTCAATTGATAAGAAAACTTCGTCAATATTTTGTATTCTGAGATGAGTCATTAAGATCTTTTTTAAACAAAATAAAGACAGGAGATGAGTTATTCATGCATGAAGTGCCATTTCAGCTTTTTGGAATACAGCATATTCTTACTTTAGTCATAAGCTTTTCTTTTATTATTTTGTTGCCTTTTTATTTCAAAGATAAATCATCAGAAACAAAGAAAATGATGGGCGTGTCTTTATCTGCCCTAATCGTCGTACATACATTTGATTCAATGTTAAATACCTTTACATTCAATCATGCTTGGCAAGAGGCTTTTCCTCTCCATATGTGTGATCTATCGGCTCTGTCCATCGCGTATTATTTTATTTCAAGAGAGAAAATATTTTTTAATTGTGCATATTTTTGGGGTTTGGGGGGCGCGAGCATGGCGCTTTTAACACCAGATGTTGATTTTGCCTTTCCCAGCGGAGTATTCTTCCCTTTTTTTTGGGGCCATACACTGATCTTGTTGGCGGTGTCTTATGCCATTGTTGCTCTTCGTCAGCGACCCTTTCTAAGGGATGTTCATAGGGTGATTGGAATGAGTATCATGCTCATGGTGATCATCTATTTTATTAATCTATTGCTAGGCGAAGGAGCAAACTTTTGGTATCTAATGGACAAACCGGATGCAGATTCTGTCATGAACTACTTCCCCGATCCCCCCTTTCATATGACGGTTGTTATTCCAATCGCGATAGCGTTCTTTTATTTGCTTTACCTTCCCTTTTGGATAAAGGATAGGATTTCAAAAGATTGATTCTTTATATTTGGACAAGGATAATGTCTCAAGGATTTTAAGGGGAAAGATGAACATTAAGCCATTAAATGTTTTAGGAGCTGAGGTCAGTGATATTGAACTGAAATCAATCACTAATGAGCACTCAGTCAAAGAGATTCAAAAAGCAATTGATGAATACAAGGTCCTATTTTTTCGTGAACAAAATCTTGATGGCAATGAATTAACAAGCCTTGCAAAACTTTTTGGATCACCTTTTGTTCAGCCGGCTTTGTCTGAAAAATATAAAGATCTTCTGGTGATCGAAACCAATAGTGAAAAGCCTCCTTATTTAAATACATTTCATCAAGACATGACAGGCCTAGAGGAGCCCCCAGCACTTTTCTTTCTTGAAGGCGTCATCATTCCAAAGAAAGGAGGAGACACCATTTGGTCTTGCAACGAAACCGCTTATGAATCATTGTCGGCATCGATGAAAGAATTCCTTGATTCTTTGAGTTGCACGCATAGTTTGCTCTTCTATTACGAGCCAATCTTTTCTAAATGGGAACATGGCCAGGAAAAGAAAAATGAATTTCAGAGAGATTTTCCTCCCGTATCCCATCCACTTGTAAGAACTCATCCTCACACAGGAAAGAAATCTCTTTTTGTAAATAAGTTTTTTACAGAATCAGTCGATGGCTTGGAGGAGGGTGAAAGCCAAGCATTGTTGAGTTTTTTGTATGGTGTTATTGAGAAACCTGAGTTTTGTGTGAGGCTTAAGTGGGAGACAGGAACAGTTGCTGTTTGGGACAACCGATGCACTTCACACTATGCTGTTGCTGATTATTACCCTCAGACACGAAGGTTGCAAAGAGCTGCAGTTGCAGGTGAAAAAGTGTCTTAGAATAATTCTCTGATTAAAAGTTTTTATTTTTACTGCATTTTCTAGAGCAATACTTAACTTCATTCCAAACCATTGCCCATTTCTTTCTCCAGTTAAATGGTCTGTTGCAAACTGGACAGAGCTTTGAAGGAAGGTTAGATTTCTTCATCTTTCAATATTGCTGATAAAAAATTCTGAGCACTTTCATTTACTAAACTCAATTGACTGTCTGGCATATTATTCAAGTTTCTATACGCCAGTCCAAGTCTTGTATTTGAGGACAGTTTTTTTCTATTCCTATCTAGGAAGTTCCAATAAAGATAGTTAAAAGGACAAGCATTCTTTCCTACCTTTTCTTTAACATCATAGTGACAATCTTTACAGTAGTTAGACATTCTATTGATGTAAGCACCGGAGGATGCATAAGGCTTTGAGGCCATGATTCCACCATCAGCAAATAACGCCATCCCCGAAACATTGGGTAATTCAACCCATTCGTAGGCATCTGCATACACCGAGAGAAACCACTCATTCACCTCTTTTGGTCTGATGCCTGCGATGAGAGCAAAATTCCCAAGTATCATCAATCTCTGTATGTGATGAGAATATGCATTATCTTTTGTATTCTCGATGCTTATTTTTAAGCAATTCATTTTTGTTTTGGTATTCCAATAAAAAGAAGGCAGTGGAACTTCAGCAGCAAGCTCATTTAGAGCTCGATAATTAGGCATTTTTAGCCAATAAAGGCCTCTTACATATTCCCTCCAACCAAGTATTTGTCTTATGAAGCCTTCAACAGAGTTGATCGGTGCTTTTGATTTATGAAATGCTTTTTCTGCGAGTTCAATGCATTCTTTGGGCTTAAGCAAACCATTGTTTAGATACATGCTCAGATGACTATGGAATAACCAGGGATCTTCCGCATTCATCGCATCCTGATAATCACCAAAATAAGTGAGTCTTTCTTCTATAAATTGATTCAGTGCTTTAAGAGCTTCATATCTTGTTACCCCAAATATAAAGTCACCAGTGCTTCCAAAATGGTCTGGGAATTCATTATTGACAAGATTGATTACATTCTCAGTCTCTTTATCAGGAGTACACGAATAGTTCTTTGGTATCGAGACCTTTTTGGCCAGTGGTTTTCTATTATTTTTATCAAAATTCCAAGCACCACCCTCTGGTTTTTCACCGTCCATCAAAACATCATATTTTTTTCTCAACATCCGATAGAAGAATTCTAGTCTTAACTCCTTTCTTCCTGTTGCCCATTCTTCAAATTCTTGCTTGTCGCACATGAATAGATCATTCTTTCTAATTTCAACATCACGCCCTATAATCTTTTGCCATTGCTTAATAGATTTCATTTCATCGTATGATGATGATTCTGTAACAATGACTCTATCGATGCCTTTTTTACCAATGAGATCTAAAATTTTTGATGCATAGCTATCTTCATTGTTTGGGTCATTGAGCTTCAGATAGTTTATTTTGAAACCCAATGCATCCATCTCAATACCAAAGTGTCTCATGCAAGATATTTGATAGACGATTTTCTTCTTATGATGATTATTATCATTGAAGTTTTTTTTCAATTCGCAGATTAATATTTCATCAAGATCTTTATTAAAATCATTCAGTGAGCTGATTTCTTGATTGAGTTGATCTGCAAGGATTACACAGAGATTTCTCATTTTTTCTTTTTGATTTGACTGAATGATGACAATGCGTTTTCTCTTGATGCTTTGAGTTCAACAATTGGATAAGGATAGGTTTCCCCCAGCTTGACGCCTGCAACATCCAATATTTCCTCGGGCGCTTCCCAGGGGTTGAATAAATATTTGTCTGGCATATTAGACAGTTGAGGTAAGTACCTTTTGGTGTATTCGCCATCTTTATCAAAATCTTGACCTTGCTTTACTGGATTAAAGATTCTGAAGTAGGGTGCTGCATCTGCACCTGTTCCTGCGACCCATTGCCAACTGGCAGTGTTATTAGCAAGGTCTGCATCCACCAGACAGTCGTTGAACCAATCTTTTCCATAGCTCCAGTGTGTGAGGAGATTCTTCACCAAGAAAGAGCCGACTATCATTCTCACTCTATTATGCATGTAGCCGGTTTCCCATAGCTCTCTCATTCCAGCATCGACAATTGGATAACCGGTTTCACCAGATTTCCATTATTGAATGAATACTTCGTTGTTGTCCCATGGAAATGCATCAAAGTTTTTATTTAAGTTCTCCTCAAGCATAAAAGGAAAGTGATGGATCAGATAGTGTGAAAATTCTCTCCAACCAAGTTCACTGCAGAAGTGATCTATATTCTTGTTGTCTCCCATTGCTCTTGCTTTGAACCATATTTGATTGGGTGAGATTTCACCAAAATGTAGATGAGGAGACAAACGAGATACGAAAGCTTTGGCTGGAAAATTTCTTCCTTCTTTGTAATTTTGAATTCCATCCTCAAGGAAATGATTCAATCTTCTCATTGCCGACTCTTCTCCCATGCTCCAACACGATTCAATTTTTTCCCTCCAACGATGATTGGGCAAAAGGTTGAGTGCACTCAGAGTAGTTTCTTCTTTAGCATTGATAAAATTGTGTTTGGTTCTAGGCAAGGGTTCTCTCGGTGTCGATTCGGACTTCATGCATCCTTTTCTATAAAAAGGAGTGAAAACTTTGTAAGGCGTTCCATCATTTTTGAGAACAGATTCGGGTTCCCATAAGAGAGATCCATTGAATGAATGATGCTCTACACCATTTTTCTTAAGCAGGTCGATTAATTCACTGTCTTTATTGGATTGCTTGGGTTCAAAAACTTTATTCCAGTAAATCGCATCTATTTTTTCTGAATTGATCAGCCTCATAATCTCATCGATTGTATTTCCCTGAATGAAATAGAGTTTCCCACCAAGAGATTGATTCAGTTTTTCAAGAGAGTGATGAAGCCATACTTTTGATGCCTCACCCAGATTCTTAGCATCGTGTGTATCGAGAATAAAAACTGGCAATACGTCCTTCTCTGATGCTGCATACAAAGCTGGATTATCTGCCACTCTTAAATCATTTCTGAACCAGTGAATTGCTCTCATTATTAGTCGCTTCTATTTGATTTCATGTGGTATTCGTATCGATTTATAGTTGTGTTTCAAATATTTTTAACAATTTACATCGATCAATACATAATTGTAAGATTAGTGACTCTTTATTGAATACCTATGAACGAATACAAAGAATTAAAAAATTTTTTATCTCGAATCGAAAAATTGAGTGATGGATACCGCAGTAAAGCTGCTTCAAAAAGGCATGAGAATGGTTACAGGACTGCCAGGGAAAATCTAGATCATTTGGTTGATGGGGACAGCTTTATTGAATTTGGGGCTTTTGCTGTTGCGGCACAAAGATCACGCAAAGACTATGATGCATTACAAAAAGAAACTTCTGCAGATGGTGTTATTACCGGATTTTGTGAAATCAATTCAGATACAGTTGGCAAAGACAATGCCAATGCAGTAGCCATAATTTATGATTACTCAGTCCTTGCTGGAACACAGGGCTATTTTCATCATCAGAAACTGGATCGAATCATAGACAGGGCGAAAAAATATTGTTTGCCCGTGGTGATTTTTACTGAAGGTGGAGGAGGCAGGCCTGGAGATGTGGATGTCAAAACTCAGATAGCAGGATTGAATGTGCCCACTTTTTCGAAATGGGCAAGTCTGACAGGGTCTTCATTGAGAATCGCAGTCAATAATGGATATTGTTTTGCTGGAAACGCTGCATTATTTGGAACTGCTGATTTTAGGATTGCTACTGAAAAATCATGGATTGGGATGGCTGGTCCAGCGATGATCGAAGGCGGAGGTCTGGGCAAACATGACCCGACTGATATCGGACCCTCAAAGATGCATGAAATGAATGGCGCCATCGATTTTTTAGCAAAAGATGAAGAAGAAGCGACCGATGTTGCTAAGAAGTTGCTAGCTTATTTCCAAGGCAATCAGGAACCCTTTGAAGTCTCAGAGCAAAATCGATTAAGAGAATTGATCCCTGAGGATAGAAAATGGGGATATCCAATCAGAGACATCATAGAAGTTATTTGCGATGAAGGATCCTTTCTGGAGCTGAGAAAACATTATGGCAGAAGTATTGTCACTGGATTTTTTAGGTTGGAGGGTAAGCCATTCGGACTATTGGCGAGCGATTGCCAGCAGTTGGGCGGCGCAGTGGATGCAAATTCAGCAGAGAAGTCAGCAGAGTTTTTGACATTGTGTGATGAGCACAGTATCCCCATGATTGCTCTGGTGGATACGCCGGGATTCATGGTGGGACCTGAGAGTGAAGAAGAATCTGCAGTGACTCGGATGAGTAAGCTGTTTAAGGCTGGATCCAAATTATCCGTGCCTTTGGTGGCTATTTACCTCAGAAAAGCATATGGCTTAGGGGCCATGGCGATGGTGGGGGGCAGTTTTTATGAGCCAATATACTCCGCCTCATGGCCTACGGGTGAGTTTGGCGGAATGGGATTAGAAGGCGCTGTTCAGCTTGGATTTAAAAAAGAATTGGATGCGGTTAAGGATCCAAAAGAACGTGAAAATCTATTTGATCAGTTGGTTGCATCTGCTTATGAAAAAGGAAAAGCAATTGAAGCTGCAGCACATCTAGAAATCGATGCTGTGATAGATCCAGCAGACACAAGAAAAATAATTCTCAAAGCATATAATAACTATAAAAAAGGAAGCAATACTCAATGAGCTCAAATCAAATAGGGAATTTTTTAAACTCTTGGACAGATGGTGTCATAGAAATAGGAAGAGTCTATGTTGAAGGAGGTGATTATGAAAAATGTGCTGAGAAATTTATATCGTCACATTATGCCTTTGATAACGAGGAGACCTTGTTCAAGCCTACCTTTACAAAAGAAGTCATATTTAGGAACTCAAAAGAGTTAGCTTTGTCCTACTTTACTGGAGGCGATGTTGCTGAAGACAATGGATTTGCACTAAAACCATGGGGAAATATCAGTTTGGAGGAGCTTCATACCATTGAAGAAAATAATTTAATTGTTGCCATGGGTATTCTAAATCTGAAACCCGTCGATGAGGAAGAAATGACTATGTTAGCTTTTACGTTCCTGTTGGTTCATATCGATGACTCGCTTAAGATAAAAGTGCATCATTCTTCACCGATTTGATTGCTCGCCTCGTTCATTATGAAGATCAAGATGTTTCAAGTGGATGCTTTTACCAGTGAATTGTTCTCAGGTAATCCTGCTGCTGTCTGTTTATTGAATGAATGGCTTTCAGATGAGCTTATGCTTTCTATTGCATCTGAAAATAACCTATCAGAGACAGCATTCCTAAATTTATCAGATGATCCAATTGGAATACGATGGTTCTCTCCCTTAAAGGAAGTGGGTTTGTGTGGTCATGCAACACTTGCTGCATCAAGGGTGTTATTTGATCATTCAGACTATCAATCCAAAGATCAAATCATATTTAAATCAGGCAGAGGGCCTCTCAGCGCTCGGATCAATGATGAGATGATTTTTTTAGATTTCCCAATCGACGAACCACATCTTCAAGAATTTTCTGAATCAGAGAAGCTTTTTGGTTACGAGTCCAGAGCCGTTTTTTGTGGTCAAGACGATTACTTATTTATATTTGATGATGAAAAAATAATCACTGAAATAAAGCCAAATTTTGAGTTGTTATCTCAATTAGATAAACGAGGCGCAATCATAAGTGCAAGAAGTGAAAATTATGATTTTGTTTCGAGATGCTTTTTCCCAAATTATGGGATTGATGAAGATCCAGTAACTGGTTCTGCGCACACACTGCTGGCTCCATATTGGTCACTTGAACTGAATAAAAAAGATTTGATAGCAAAGCAACTTTCAAAGAGAGGAGGCATATTGCATCTCACAGTTAATGATGATCGGGTAAATATAGGTGGCAGAACATCGGTTTTTCTCAAAGGCGAAATCATTCTTTGATAATCCTAACCCCTTTTTTGATTGCTTTTTTTTACCTCAAGGATTAGTTTCAATTGATCATTAGGCAAAGCCTGTAAGGCAAATTAAA
>ERZ802830.1051-NODE-1051-length-27060-cov-11.5602_pt1 | contig 27060 bp, 20 predicted proteins | sample MGYA00345654_ERZ802830 | MGnify/ENA primary metagenome ERZ802830 (study PRJEB30503, sample SAMEA104212375) | marine metagenome | biome: Westerlies Biome; feature: [SRF] surface water layer (ENVO:00010504) within the epipelagic zone...; material: water...
CAGCTGGTGCGTGCCATGGTGGCCCTCGGGGAGCAGAACCTAAGCTTTTGCGTGGACCAATTCATGGGCAGGCCAACCAGAGAACAACCCTGAAAAATCTTGAAAGCATTACGACATCCGTCCAAAACAAATCAAATGACAGAATGTTTCTTTCTAAAATCCTGAATCATCATGACAAAAGTAAGAAACCATCAGTCACAAAAAGATCTCTTCTAACCACACATGAGCAAGAATTGTTCACAACGTGGCTTACCTCACTCCCTCAGGATTCAAAGACCCAGCCACGAGCAGTAAGCCCCTTCCCTCAAACACAACGCGTGAATCAAGCAAGTTTTGAACAGCCTCAGCAGCAACCGGCATCGACGGGTCAACAGAATCGGTTCAAGATTCTTCTTGAGCAGGCAAAAAATCCCCCACAGTTTCCACCACCACGGGTCACACCTGGATTACGACTCGAGAAGATACTGCCCGAGGAATTTCCACTTTTTAAAGAAACGCTCAGTGAAAAAGACAACCCACCTCCTTCCGACAACAAATAGCCCTTAGAGCTGAATGCCTCCGGACTTGACGTGCTCAAGAAACACCTGATTCCCAGGAAGCAGGTCTGGGTGCGCGATCATGTCATCTAAAGACAGCCAGAAGAATTCCTGAACTTCAATTGGATGAGCAACTGGATAACAAGGTTGAAGCGGCTCGACCGTCCACCATGAGAGCGCTGTCCCCCAGGCTGTCACACTCTTCCAAACCTCATTCAGAGGCACTACATCAATAGAAAGTTCTTCATGGCACTCTCGAACAACTGCTGTACTGTCCTGCTCTCCTGCCTCAACATGACCACCTGGGAAACATACCATTCCACCAGCGCGAAGACTCTCACCCCTCCGGATTGCGAGGAACAAATCACCTTGTCGAATGATTGCAACCACCCCAAAGCTCGTGGGTTTCGCAGGCATCTCCTTCTTCGACTGAAAACACATTAGGCTAGGCTTTTCCAGAGCGATACGTATCGAACGACTATTTGTCTCTCCATCCATACCTTTATACCCTGCTAAACTGTAAGTGCCGCCATATAACGGCTTACAATGCGTTGCTCCCTATTATCTTGAACAGGAATTTCTCTCAATGGACACAGCGCCGCCACCTGGACCGGCAAAACGCCCAACACCGCCAAATGCCACCCCCCAATTGTTTGGTAAACCAATGGGTGGACCTGCCGTGGTCCTGCTCGTACTTCTTGGACTCGCCTTCATCACTATTCTTTTCCGTGAACAGACCGGCGGTGCCTTCCCTATCAGCTACGACCAATTCATTCACGAGGTCGAAGTAGATAATGTCGCAAATGTTGAACTTACTGGGAGCACGGTCCGCGGAACATTCAAAAGCACTCCACCAAAGGAACGCATTGAATCACCCGAGGAAACTCGACTGTTCACCGTCGAAGTCTCGCAGTATCTCGTCGGTGATGGACTTGATTCCCTGCTGCTAAAGCACAACGTCCGCACAGTCGTCAAGCAGCCAACAGATGGCACCGGATTTTTACTCGGCATCTACCTGCTTATACCTCTTCTGCTGATGGGGGCCTTCTGGATTTCTATGCGGCGCGCTCGTGACCCACTTGGTGGTTCCGGCTTTCTTGGCAATTTCACCAAGTCACCAGCCAAGCTGTTCAACGCCGAAGACAAGCAGTCGACATTTGCCGACGTTGCTGGACTTGATGGCGTGAAAGAGGACCTCAAAGAAATTGTTGAATTTTTAAAAGACCCTAAAAAGTTCCAACGGCTTGGTGGACGGGTTCCCAAGGGTGTGCTTTTGATGGGGCCCCCTGGCACCGGAAAAACTCTTCTTGCGCGAGCAGTTGCAGGCGAGGCCGGCGTTCCGTTTTTCTCCATTTCAGGGAGTGAATTTATCCAGATGTTTGTCGGTGTTGGTGCATCACGTGTGCGTGACCTGTTCAAAACAGCCAAGGAAGCCTCGCCAGCTATTTTGTTCATCGATGAGATTGACGCTGTTGGACGAATTCGAGGAGCCGGCCTTGGTGGTGGCCATGATGAACGGGAGCAAACGCTGAACCAGATCCTGAGTGAGATGGATGGCTTCAGCCCAACGGAGTCTGTGATCGTTCTTGCAGCAACGAATCGACCCGATGTTCTGGATCCGGCTCTCCTTCGTCCAGGGCGATTCGATCGTCATGTCACAGTTGATCGCCCTAACCAAAAGGCACGGGTCGCGTTGTTCGAAGTTCACACAAAAAATGTTCCACTCGCCGAAGATATCGACATGCAGCGGCTGGCCGAAGGAACTGTCGGACTTACTGGTGCTGACATCCGTAACCTTGTAAACGAAGCCGCACTTTGGGCAACCAGGCACGACAAAGAACATGTTGACGCGTCCGACTTCGACCATGCTCGAGATAAGATTCTCATGGGGCCAAAACGCGAAGAGGTTCTGGTAGGCCACGAGAAAAAAATGACTGCCTACCATGAGGCCGGACATGCGCTCGCATCATGGCTCCTTCCTGGCGTTGACAAATTGCACAAAGTGACAATCATTCCTCGTGGGCGGGCTCTTGGTGTGACACAGTTGGTCCCCGAAGAAGACCGCATGAATATTGGCGAGTCTGATCTCCATAACCGTCTCGCTTTTATTCTGGCGGGACGATCTGCCGAAAAACTGGTTTTTGGTGAATATTCCGCTGGTGCAGAGAATGACCTGACACAGGCAACTCGTCTGGCACGCAAGATGGTGTCGAACTGGGGCATGAGTGAACGAGTTGGGCCCCTCGCCTGCCAGACATCAAATGAACATCCGTTTCTGGGACGAGATGTCTACGAACAACGTGACTTTAGCGAACACACCGCGCAGGTGATTGATGAAGAAGTGGCACGCATTCTCTCTGCCGCTGCCGAGCGGGCCGACGCATTGCTTGCCGACAACCGGGAAAAGCTGGACACCCTTTCGGAGGAACTCATCTCTCGAGAAAGTCTGGATGACAGTGAAGTTGCATCTGTTATTGGGCCTTCTGCTCCACGAAGATCACCAGCAACTTCTGATGAAAACGAACACGTGTAACAGTGTTTCAATTACGCACACGACTTTTGATGCAGAATATGGATCGTGTGTGACTGCTCCAGCGGCGTACAACTAGACAACCTATTGCACCCCAGAAAACGATACCAGAAAGGAACTAATCATGCTCTCGCACGCCGTTTACTTCACAATGAAAGACAAGGGTTCTATCGAATCACTGATAGAATCCTGCCGAACACACCTGACAAACCATCCAGGAGCACTCTCATTTGCGGTTGGGACGTGTGCAAGTGAATACGACCGACAAGTAAACGACAGAGATTTTGACGTTGCCCTTGAAATTATCTTTGAGTCACACGCTGCCCACGATACATACCAGACATCAGACCGCCATCAGCAGTTCATTGCTGACAACGCAGAAAAATGGGCTCAAGTGCGAGTTTTCGATGTTGATGTCGACACGCTTGAGCGAAACTAAACGACTTCCGCACGAGACAATGCAATCTGACCGCCGAAACAGACATCGATATCTTTTCCAGGCTGCCGAGGACGGTCCTGATATTTCCCTTGATACATCCACCCATCATCATGAGCGATGAACTGCAATGGCAGTGGAGAAGGGTCAATGTCACAGGAAACAATTGGTGGGGGATGATCGGCCTGAGGATTATCTAGATGAGGAAAGTTGATGTTGAAAAACTGGCCACGTCCCAGTGGTGCCACATCATCGATTGCCGAAAAAACAGCTCCAGCCCACGACGATGCAATATTCCAGTCGATAGGCTTCCCTCGTCGATGATACTGCGACAACGCCATTGCCGGCCAACCATGAAGTGCAGCCTCGCGTGCAGCAGCAACAGTCCCTGAATGGTGAATATCAACACCAAGATTTCCCCCGGCATTAATTCCCGAAAGAACCCAACCCGGCTGATCAAGTTTGAGCGTGGCAAAAGCCAGTCGCACACAGTCGGCAGGAGTTCCATTGACATGGTAGCGGTTCTCTTCCACCTGCTGGAGCACAAGTGGCCGGTCTACCGTGACCCGGTGACCACAGCCCGAGTGGGGCTCAAGTGGTGCGACGGTAATCACATCTGACTGCCATAGACGTGCTGCTTTTTCGAGAGCACGCAGTCCATCGGCATGAATTCCGTCGTCATTCGTGAGAAGTAACATACCACCAGACCTCATATTTCACTCAGAAGCTGCCGAACAATTGCCCACATCCCATTCGTGGCCGAAGCTGCTGCCTGACACACATCCTCACCATCAAGTGGCTGCCGATCCTCACTGTCAACTGAGTCGGCAAGATTTGTCACAACTGATGCAGCCACAACACGCATTCCAAAATTTCTAGCGACGATTGCCTCTGGTACCGTCGACATCCCGACAACATCAGCACCAAGCATCTTTAGCATTCGGTACTCTGCTCGGGTTTCATAGTTTGGACCAAGACAATAGGCGTAGACACCACGCCGACAGTGATGGCCAGCCGCCTTTGCAGCGTGCACGGCCTCAGTTGACAGCAATTCATCGTAGACGTGAGCATCGATTGTTTTCAGATACTCTTCAGGCAGAGTATTTCGAACAAAATCAATATGATCGTTCAGGACAACAATCTCACCAACCACAAGGTCTGAAGCGAGTCCTCCAGATGCGTTGGTAAGAAGCACTCGCTCAACCCCAAGTGCAGCAAAAAGCTCGACTCCACGATACAGCATATCGACAGTCTGCCCCTCATACGCATGCACTCTCCCCTGCAGCATAACGACCGAATGTTTTTCAACATGTCCCCAAACAAGTCGACCAGCGTGACCTATGGCTGTCGCTGATGGAAGCCACCCCAGTTCTGAAAAGTCGATACTTCTTTTCTCTTCGAGCTGATCGACCAACGACCCCATGCCTGTACCCAGTACGATCCCAAGACATGGCCTGCTTGAGAGAGGAACTCTGTCTTCGAATCCGTCCCGAAGAACCTTCCTCGCAATATCGGTGGCAGCGGGCGAAGGAACCGGCTGTTGTGCAACACTCCGCTGCTCACCATCTCGCATACGATCAAAGATTTCTGCCATAGTTCTTTCAGAGCCCACTTACTCCCGACGTTACCACAAAACCGCCTGTCATACTGCCACCCTTTGCGACCTTTTCCTGAAACACGTATCCTCGCCAGAAGAGAGCCGACGGCTTCGGGCAGATGTGCATCGTTGGCCTCAAGAATATTTCAACATATCAAGCAAAAAAAGGACTCTCCATGCCAACGCGTGCTGAACAGTTCGCCGGTCTTTCCGTCGCCATTGTGACACCTTTTCGCGACGGAAAAGTTGATGTCGAACGGCTGAATGAACAGATCGCATTTCAAGTCGAGGCGGGTGTTACTGCTATCTGCCCAGCAGGAACAACGGGTGAGTCCCCTACTCTTTCCCACAAAGAACATGAGCAGGTCATCAGCGAGAGCATTCATGCCGCTCAAGGCAAAATCCTGGTGATGCCAGGGACTGGGAGTAATTCTACATCTGAAGCTATTCGACTCACACAGTACGCTGAAAAAGCCGGTGCTGATGCGGCTCTTGTTGTTGGACCATACTATAACCGTCCAACACAGCAGGGCTTGTACGAGCACTTCAAAGCGATTGCCGAAGCCGTTTCTATACCTATCTGTGTTTACAACATACCGAGTCGTACTGGCCGCAATATTGAACCTGAAACTATCCTCCGACTTGCTGAACTTCCAGGCATAGCCATGGTGAAAGAAGCAACCGGCTCAATGGATCAGGCTTCCCAGTTACTTTCGGGCACAGACCTTACTGTTCTTTCAGGTGATGACAGCATGACGCTTCCGTTGCTCTCCGTTGGTGGACGAGGTGTAGTCTCGGTGGTTGGAAACATCGTACCGAGTGACATGAAATCACTTCTTCATGCCTTTGACCAGGGTGACCTTGGTAAAGCTCGTGAGCTTCATCAGAGCCTTTTTGTACTTGGGCGTGACCTACTCGGTCTAGCAAGTAATCCAATCCCAATTAAAGCTGCCATGAAAATGCTTGGCCGCGACACTGGAGACGTGCGACTCCCTCTGGTTCCACTTGAAGCAGGGCCCACGGCTCGTCTGCGCGACGTACTGGCTGACTACGGAATAGCTGTCGACTGAGTACGTCCTGTTCTCCCAGGCAAATACTTCAAGCAAACGCTCGCTCTTCGGATGCAACGCCACTTTCTTGAAGGATTCCAGCTACCGGAACACCACCCTTTTTGCAAGTTTTTTGGCAAGACGTCAGCCGAAAAAGCACACAAAAAGCTTTCTTCGTTGTTGGTTGGGTCGAACCAAAACCGATCTGGTTGCGTACAAACTTCAGCTATTTCACAGTACTAAACATGGAGGATTGTACTATGGACCCACATTGCAATGAGTATCTAGCAGCTGTAGCAGGAATGCTGGAGTGTTATGGAAAACCGGCTGAAAATAACTCTTTTGATTCCGAATCCTGCCCATCTATTAAGACCGATCAAACTGATTGCTCATCAACCCACGTACCGACGTGCACCGCCTAGAAGTTCGTAGTCTCGATAGACTCACAATTCAGCATGGTGGAAGCTGTACGCCATCACTCGATCAAAGATATGAGCCGGGAAAAACCCTACCATGAGAAGTTCGTACTAATGCCAATAATGAAAACGTTGACTACATAGTGAGGCGCACGCTCATCGGCTTGGAGACGAAACGTCGCGTGGAGTTGAACAGGTCTGCCAGATGCCCACCTAAAGCGGCAAATCGCCTGTGCACCACCAATAAATCGAACCCTGTCGAGGATCAGGTGGCCGGCTACGGAGCCAAAACAGGCCTGCGCGAGTACTAAACCAGATGATACGCAAAACAAACTCTTCGCTCTATGAGTTGAAGCACCAGTTACCCATCATGGAGACACCGAGGCATCGTCTATCTCCCGAACAAGAGCCCCACGGTTATCAAAAGCAGCTATTCGTATTTCATGCTGCTCCGCTAAACCTGCTGCCTCCGCAGCTGAAACTAATGCATCTGCTTCGATATGCGACTCACACACTGCAACGACAGCCGGCCCCCAACTACTTTGTGCAAATCCTTGTACGCCCTGAAGATCAAGCCATTCAAAAAGACGTGCCGTTGCTCCAGCATAAGGAAGCCGTGATGATGCTCGCTCGAACGGCTTCCCAGCGAGTTTTCCATAAGCAGTAATACCAGATGCAAAATCTATAAATCTGCCCGAAAGAACCGCCGGCAGAATCTCCATCACAGCAAGTCGTGTAAGTTCTGCCGTAAGTTCAAATGGCACAAGCTCTAGGCCAGCGAATGCAGTTCGTTCAGCATCACCATGAAGACCCTCGGCTTCACGTTGCACAAACAAAACGACTCTCCAGGCTTCAGGGACTGCAATCCGGGAAACAAGCGGTGCGGTCACCTCACCCTGAAGTTTTCCTGATTCCAGAATAATTCCACCAGCACCAAACCCGTAAACACCGACACTCGATCGCAGCCCTCTTCCGGCCGCCTGAGCAAGAGCTGCTGCATCGTTGGCCGACATCAACTGCTCCGAATCACCCGAGCCATCAACATAGAGTCGCTGCATGCCCGCAGCAATGGCCAAAGCAAGCTGTGTTCCGGTACCCAAACCTATGTGCTGCCGTGGAATATCGAGCACCTCTATCAAACAGCCAGACTGTTCGTCTAATCCCCATGCAGCCGCACACTGCTGAGCAACACCGATCGCTCGCTCACCAACGTGGCTTACCGCAGTAAACGTCGTCGCTCTTTTCATCCGCACCGTGACGCCACAGCCGGCCACCATAGCTCCGAGACCTCCGAAAGAACGGCCGTACGGCTGCCCAAACGACAGCATTCCAAAGTGCAATCGCCCAGGCGTGATCACTTCAACTTCGCTATGAACAGCGTCAGTTGGGGAGTCAGAAGAATCAGCTTGTCGAATCATGTTCTCAAATAGAATCTTCCGTGAGAACTCGAGCAAGCACGGGCTCGATTTCCCTGCAAAAATTAACTCTTGCTTTCATACAAGCGACGACCATCGCTGGTTCTAGAATCATGCAAACCCATTAAAAAATCATGTCAGAGCGACCAAAGAACAGTACCATTCGGGCGCTAACTTCATTCTAAAGAGCATTTTTCACGCTAGCCCCAGTACCTCAAGCAGCGTTTTATTTCAACGCAATTGTTCTCGCCAAAGGACGAAGGATCTGCTCCACGACACAGCTTTCAATGACGTCTTGGGCTAACTGAGCAAGCCGTTCAACCGTGTCGACATAGGTCTCTCCACCCTCAAGGCTTCCGTACTGACGAGCAGTGACATACACACTGAGTTGCTCCTCTGCAAACTCTCCAGTCCGCACCTGAAAGGCATTTGTACGCGTTTCCGTACTAACTCGAACTTGTGTCCGGCATTCTTCATCAACTGCAATCGTAAGCGAAGGCTCGTAGTTAATCAGCTTGCTTCCTGGAACATCACCAACACCCTCAAGGGCTGGTCCTGGGCCGAGTGCTTCTGCCAAGAGCGAGTTGTGGTTTCCCCGAAAGGCAAAGTCAAAACCAAACAAAACATCAATCGCCTCACAATCAAGCGGACTCATTGATAAAAGCGCGGGGGCTAGATCAAGCAAAAAACGATGTTGATCGAGTGCATCTTCAATTGAAGCAGGATTCACGTGTCCAGAACAAAACCGACGAGGCTCAACAGCTACCCACCGATACCGCCCCTGCTCTTTATCTTCCTCTAACACGAAATCTCGCTTGTCACGAGCATGAAATTTTCGCATCGTCGGGTACTTCTTGCGAACGCATTCGAAAAAGTGCAGTACTGTTTCGCGATGCCCCGGCAACTCCATCTCCGTGGCTAGGTTGACGTTCATATACATGTCGTCGGCCAGCGAACCATAAAGAGTCATCGGTAGGTTCTCCTAAACTATTCCATCAAACGAACAAGCACACCGAATAAAAACAGAGTATACGCACCCTGCCATTAGGGTGTCAAAAAGCACAGCAGCACACCTATTGTAGAAGAATCAATCATCAGACTGTGACCCTGCAATGAGCGCAATGAATTCTCGATTACTCTTAAACTTTGCCAACTGTTTGGTCAGTTGCTCCATTGCATCGACATGGTGCATTGACGAAAGCGTTCTCCTTAACATGTTGACTGAATGCAACGTGTCTGGATCAAGCAGTTTCTCCTCCCGCCGAGTACCGGACTGAGAAATATCAATCGCCGGCCACACTCTTCTGTCTGAGAGTTTCCGGTCGAGCACCAATTCCATGTTACCCGTACCTTTGAACTCCTGGAAAATGAGTTCGTCCATTCGGCTTCCGGTATCAACGAGTGCTGTGGCACAAATTGTCAACGAGCCACCCTCTTCAAAAACACGAGCTGTTGCAAAAAGCTTCTTGGGAATATCCAAAGCTTTGATGTCTACGCCACCTGACATGGTTCGGCCTGTATTACCAACCCATTTATTGAATGCACGAGCCATTCGTGTGATGGAGTCCATCAAGAGAAACACATCCTTGCCTGCTTCCGCCATTCGTTTACACCGCTCAATAACAAGCTGTGAAAGACGGACATGGCTTTCGACATCACAGTCGAGGCTGCTGGCAAATACTTCACCCTCGACGGATCGACGCATATCGGTGACTTCTTCCGGGCGTTCATCAACCAATAACATTACTAATGATAGTTCTGGGTGATTTTGTGATACCGCCTGGGACACTTGTTGCAACAGAACCGTTTTGCCTGTTCGCGGAGGTGCCACAATCAATGCCCGCTGCCCCTTGCCAAGAGGGGTAAGCATATCCATGATTCGTGTCGTCAATGGCTGCTGGCCTGTTTCGAGTCGCAACCATGACTCTGGGTTAATTGGTGTAAGCTGATCAAAGGTTTTGACTTCAGCATATTTTTCGGGAGTCATCCCCTCAATTTCTTCAAGCTCTCGAACGCGTGGTCCCTGCTGCCGGCGTCCTTGTTGGACCTTCGCCTTCACAGAGACTCCTTCACGAAGCCGGAATCGATCAATCATCGTAGCCGGAACAAAGGGGTCCGTTCGTTCCCGTGAATAGTTGCTTTCCGGACTTCGCAGAAATCCATAGCCATTTGGATGAAGCTCAAGCACCCCTTCGCCAGGCTCAAGTGGTACTGGCTCGCCATTTTCGGAAACCTCTGATTCGGGCTCCGGCGGCCGCATGCCCTCGCCTTCCATATCAACGGCACCTGCTCCAGCAGCTACTGGGCCGCCGCCGCCACGTCGATACCTTCTGCGACGACCACCTTGGCCACCTTGGCCGCCTTGTTGGCCGCCTTGACCCCCGCCATAGCCTGAACGACCACCTGATCGAGAACGTCTACGCTTTGCCATATTCTTCTTTCATTCTCCAAAAACTGCATTTCTGGCCGTCCTGACCAGAACATGTGTGTATTACTTTTTGAACGTCCTCATCGGAGAGTATTTCACCACGAAGCCAACGGCCACGTTCTGAAACCACCACTCAGGTCGAGTTATCGATTCACCTGAATGACAGATTTAAAGACTAACTGCCAAGCAGAAAACACAATACTGTGATGAATCAAATAGCTGTTCTTGCTGCGGTAGAAACCGTTTCTTATCCGCCCCGTACCACCAGGGCGATATTGAGAGGGAAATACATATCCCAAGGCAAAAAAACCATGAGCCGAACGCACCGAGATGGGCAAATCAACAATTTGCCGACTCTGGCGGAATAGCACATGCTCTAAGGAGTATGCACTCTCCGACCCACCCAGTTGCATCCGCCATAATTTGACGGATTCGACCGATTTTGAACGAAACTCTGTGTATCTCATTCAGATTCTCAGGCAAAAACACCTGTGAAAAATCAAAATGATTACCCCAGGCAAGCTACGCCTTAGGAAGCCCCGTTCGCACTAACGCGATACATGGGTATCACTACGTACAAAGTATCCACAGGACGGCGGGGCCCGTCAAGTAGCTCGATCATCCTCCGCAAACCGGGCGAATAGGACGCCTAGGGCGTCTAGTGAAGTCTTTTTGGGTGATTTGGCGGAACCTCCTTACTTTTCGGAAAATCTTCTCTGATTTCTCTGCAGGGTTTGACCGATACAACCAACATTGGTCGCCCGAAGCGGCTGGAGAACGTTTATGCAGAGGTCCCAACGATGTTCGGAATTAGCCTGACGCACCCGTATCGATTCGATTCAACAACGATTTTGAAGGTTCCTGGATTCGGTTTGTTGAAGCCCGCTTTCCCAAAGCTATCCGCTTCACTTCCTGCATTCATGTGCTGCCTCGTCTTGTGTGCGATTCCCGCACAGGGGCAGGAGCCAACTTCTCTTACCGTGCACCAATCGATTTCAGACGCCCAGACTGTCGCTGCGCGACAACAGCGGCCTGTTTTGGTGATTTTCACTGCTGAATGGAGCCCAGCATCGGCTCAACTTCGTAAACATGTTCTCACTGATGCTGACGCGGTATCGTTATTATCTGCATGTTTTGAGTGCGTTTTAATCGACGTGGACGCACATCCTGACGTTACAAATGAACTTCATATTCAGCACGTTCCGAGTGGGTGTATTCTCGACGCCAACGGGGAAGTAGTCAGCCGATTTGAATGCCCCAGCTCAACTGCATTATTCATAGCAACGGTTGCACGCCAGCTACCGCAAACAAATGCAGGGTCACAGATTGCAGGCACGTCATCAAGTCTCGAGAACACTCAGACAGTCACTGCAGTGACACCTGAAATTTCAGCTGATTTTTCCACCGCTGGCACTCTTCTGGCTGATGGTGCAGCCACTGGTCCAACGACAGCTTCAGAATCCGTCAGCGGAATAGCAGCTAAAGTTCGTGGACTGTCGAGTTTCGCAATGTCTGAATCCTCTTTTCCTGAAACTCTCCATCAACCAGCTACTCAAGACAAAATTTCGGTCACACGTTTCCCTCCAACAGAAGAACCAGCTGCTTCTCCCTCACAGGTCGCAGCCGATGATCAACACATACCGCCATCACGGTTTCAAGATAATGGTGAAGAACCGGTGTCTGGAACAGCACCCTGGTATCCAGCTCCAGAGCCTTCCGTTGCAGCGTACGCAGCGATTCCAGCAGGTATCGCTGCAACGACCTCACCTTGGCAGCCGGAAGTAGGCCATCTGCACCCTGAAACGGGGTCGCCAGCAAATCCAAATCAGATCGCATCCTCTGTCGACACAACGCCACGGACAATCCCAATCGCTCCAGAAGATTCAGCCTCTTCTTCCATGATCGAACCCGAGCCCGAGTACGTTGAGCCGAGGAGCATGGCTCAATCACCATGGCTCCCAGCTGCAGCCGGAGCAGCAATTGCGTCCTCAACACAGTCGCATGATAGCACTGAAGCCACCAGTAATAACTCAGTCGCAAATAACTCAGTCGCATCACAGCAAGCTGTTGCAGCGTCTGAGAAAGCCAGTGAGCAACCGTCGGAGGTGCCAGAAGTATCACAACAAACAATCAATCCGCTACTTGCTGCTATCCAGAAACCATTTAGCATTTTTTCTTCGCAGTCAGAAACGCAGGAAAAGGAACAGACTGTCAGAAAGCCAATCCAGGCTACGTATGCGAGTCAGACAGCAGCCACCATGGATATGGAAGAGACTCCACCTCAAAAAACAATGCCGCTCGGCCTTGAAGGCTACTGTCCTGTTGCTCTGATGGAGACGGGAAACTGGGTGGAGGGCCAAGCAAGATGGGGCGCACGACATCGTGGCCGGACCTATTTGTTTAGCGGCCTTGAGCAACAGCAGACATTTCTCTCCGATCCTGACCGATACTCCCCTGCACTGTCAGGGGACGATCCGGTCGCTGCAATTGATGGCGGACAAACAAGTGCTGGCCAACGTCGCTATGGCGTCACCTATCAGCAAAGAATCTATCTCTTTGAAAGCCCTGAGACACGGGCGGCATTTGCAGCCAATCCGCAACGATACACCAGTAGAGTTCTGCTTGCTGAACAGCCATCACGAGGTGCTGATACGGTTCTAAGATGATATCCTCATCTCAAGAAACACGATTTCAACATCAATCAACCTAAGGCTGGACGTGCCCACCCACGGCAACGACCGACAGCATCTCGCCATTGATCAAGCCTTTGCTGTCGTTGCGATTCATCTATCTGAGGATGAAACGTTTTCTCAATGCTTCGGGCTTGTGAAACGGCAGCAGTGCTTGGATAAAAATCAGTTGCGAGACCTGCGAGCAGCCCGGCACCCAGCGCTGTTGTCTCCAGAACAGCAGGACGGTCCACCGGCACTCCGAGTACATCAGCCTGAATTTGCATGAGAAGGTCATTGACGCAGGCACCTCCATCGACACGGAGACGTGGGAGTCGATGACCGCTTGATACCTCGAGGCAGCTCAGCACCTCTGCTACCGATAAAGCGATTGCATCAAGAGCAGCTCGGGCTATGTGTGATTTTTCAGTGGACCGCGTCAGGCCGACAATCAAACCACGAGCAAAAGGATCCCAATGCGGTGTACCGAGTCCTGCAAGAGCTGGTACGAGCACAACACCACCTGCGTCCGAAACACTTCTGGCTAGTGGCTCAATGTCGCTCGATCGTTCTATCAGCCCAAGGCCTTCGCGTAACCAACCAACAAGTGCTCCTGCAACAAACACCGAACCCTCGAGACAGTACGACTTCAACGCTGGGCCAGGCCCAAGCGAACACCCTGGTGTTGCGAGCAACCCTTTTGCATCGAGCACCGGTTTTGTGCCCGTTGATTCAAGAAGAAATGCCCCTGTCCCATATGTTGTCTTGGCATCACCTGCCTCAACACAGCCATGTGCAAAAGCAGATGACTGCTGGTCACCAGCACATCCAGCAATCGGGATAGACGCTCCAAGCCATCCGTCGTCCACTTCGCCGAAGATTCCTGATGACGGCCGCACCTGTGGCAACATTGCACGTGGCACGTTGAATATTTCCAGGAGTTCATCTGACCACTGGCCTGTCGTGATATCAAAAAGCAGGGTACGACTTGCATTTGTAACATCCGTGGCGTGGACACGGCCGCCCGTTAATCGCCATATGAGAAAGCTATCGACTGTGCCAAACAGTACATCACCACGTTCACAGCGACCTCTTAGACCAGAGTGCTTTTCAAACAAATGCATAATTTTTGTTGCTGAAAAGTACGGATCGATGAGCAGGCCGGTACGTCGCCGAACCTCAGGCTCAAGACCGTCCCCCTTAAGTCGCTCGCAAATAGGTGCCGACACGCGACTCTGCCACACGATGGCTGGGGCAACTGGCTTCCCAGTAGCCCGATCCCACAGAATAGTTGTCTCCCGCTGATTCGTAATACCAATTGCAGCAACCTCTTCTGGTCGCACGCCTGCTTCGGAAAGACATCGGCTTGCGCAGCCAATCTGGGTCCTCCAGAGATCTTCTGGATCGTGCTCGACAATGGCCTGATCGACTCCACCACCATCCGCCCCCATCTCCATGGTACGGACATGCTGTGGAAACGTTTCTTGCTCAGTAGCAAGTGGTTGTCCTGTCTCATCAAAAAGAATTGCCCGGCTTGATGTTGTTCCCTGATCGAGTGCCAAGACACATCGCTTCGTCGACTTTGTCATGTAACAATTCCTTGTGATTTCCAGAGGGCTCATGATACCAATGCTGATACTGCTGCATGATCGCAACTCATTGCGAAAGAACTTTTTTTCCGTAGAAATCCTGCAAATGCATTATCTCTGATGAGATAGCCGACTCTCGGTCCGAACGCTGAAGACAGCCCATCGCCACCAGAACATCTGCAAGGTCGTGAAGCGTTGCCAGTGATAGCCGCGGGTCAAATATCAACATGAGCCGCCGTTCAATCAAATCACTTAGAGACACCGCCCATTCTTCCTGTATAGCGAATACGGCAGCCGCCGTGGGCCGCCCGCTGTCTCCGAAAAGGGGAGGCAGTTCGGTGGCTTGCGGGCATTGTCTCATTGTTTCAAAGACAGCTGGCGCACGTGCCCCAAAGAGATCGACTGTCCACTGCGCAACTGAATCAACAGATGACTCTGGAACGTCAGTCTTCGCTACCAATCCTCTGGTCTGACGGAGACACTCTTCGCGGTCGTTTTCATCTAGGCATCCTGGCAGGACTCGCTGACGGGCCGTATCACAAACCGGTACATCGAGTTCTGCAGAGATCTTTTTGACCGATTCCTCAGCGAGGCTTCGACACGTTGTTAATTTGCCACCCACAATTGACCATGTGGGTATCACCGCATCTTCATGACGAAGAAGGAGATGTCGTCGAGTGACTGATCCAGGTGCCCCACCAGAGTGACCTGAAACCTGAGGGCCAGGCAAGGGCCGAACACCACAATAGTGTTGAACAATAGAATCCTCACTCAGTTGACACTGGGGCATGATCTCCCTCACAGCCTGAATCAAGTAATCCACCTCAGACTCATCCGTTCGTGCCAATCCTGGATCACCTTGAATGGGAATGTCCGTTGTGCCAACAAGCACCTGTTGTCCAGCAAAGGGAAGGATGAAAATCGGCCTGCCATCTGGAGCTTCGGCATAAACACCGTCTTCTCCCAGCGATTCCCTGAGGCAGGCGTCCTCGAAAATAACATGACTCCCTTTTGTTCCACAAATAAGCCGACGACTTTTATCACTGTCGTGATCAGCAGGTTGAATCATGCTTCTCAGGCCTGATAGCGTCTGATCTGCCCAGGCTCCCGTTGCATTTACAATCGCATCGGGACACACCGTGAAAGAATCATCTCCTGCGTGCTCCTCAAGGCCCTGAGGACATTTCCTTGTAAACACAAGGTGGCCATCTGCATCAATGCTCCATTCATAATGCGTCACAAGCTGGAAAATCTGGTCACGTTGACTGGCAATATTTTTGGCATCGACAAGCAACTCAACGGCAAGCCGTTCGGGGAAAATGCACTGGGCATCAAAGTAGGTGGCCATCCACGGAAATCTTTTTTCGTCTACACGAGGCAAGCCACTGGACAGAGAACGATTCATGGCATGGGCAGGCCAGGCAAGATCTCGTGAGAACATGTCGTACAGTGTCAGGCCGATGCCCACTGCCCAGCTTCCACGTCCCTGCGTCGACGCAAGCCGTTTCGCCATCGATTCCCACCCAAGGATTCGTGCTGCAGCGGCGAGCATACCTCCTCGGCGTTGACGCAGCGGAATAGCAAATCGTAAAGGCTTTACAAGATGCGAAGCTATTTTGGCCAGACGATTCCGTTCGGCTAGACTCTCACGAACAAGATCGAATTCACCATATTCAAGATACCGGAGTCCGCCGTGAATGAGTCGTGTTGACCACGCTGTCGTTCCCCCAGCGATATCACGCGTATCGGCAATGATGACATTCGCGTTATTCAGCACGAATTGTCGTGCCAGTGCTGCACCATTGATACCGGCTCCAAGCACAACGATTGTTGGACCTGCCGAACTCATTTTCTTGTGTGAAGAACTTTCCATACGGTGTACGATTGTGCCAGAAACATTCAAATCATTACTGTTTTTTCTGGAACCGCGGATGGCACGATCAGTCACGGGCACAATTTGTAGCATCCGACTCGGCTTTGTCTTGAGCATGAGCCTTGTACTAAGCAGCACTGGTTCATTCGCATGGTCACAGCCAGCTTTCCTGAACCGGCCGATCCAGGCAACATTTCAGCGGATTCCCCTCGCACGACTCATTTCACAACTCAACACGATTTCTGATAGCGTCATTGTGCTTGATCGCCAGATCGACCCGACGCAACATGTCACACTCACATGCCAGGGTGAAGACCTCCTGTCGGTCCTCTTGAATCTCGCAGATGAAACAGGAACGGAACTAGCGGTTCTCGAATCAAGCGCATGGCTTGTGCCAATTGGTAAAGCCAACTCACTTGAGGCAGCGGACGACGAACGCAAGGCTGCTCTTCAGAAGCTACCCGCGCACACACGACGGCCCCTCAGCATAAAACAACCGTTACAGTGGCAGGCTGGCCAAACACCAACGGTACTCATTGAGAAACTGTTGGCGCGAACGAAAACGGATAATCTCGCTGTAACACCTGATGATCTTTCAACTGTGATTCCACATGATCATCTCGCGGCAGGGTCCATCCCTCCACTCTCACCGCCCGAACAACTTGACCTGGTTGCCATGCAGTACAACCACCACCTTCTCTGGAAACAAAACCCTCAGGGAGCGTCGGCTGTTTTGGTCCAGTTTGTTCCACTACCTTCCCGGACTGAGCCAAAAGAACACGCCGCCAGGCAGAAACAAACTCGGTCGAATTCGAACCGGCCAGCAGGAAGCAGCCGAGACCTCTACACACTCCGTGTTGCGGCTCCATTTGACGAACTTCTGCAGGCCATATCCCAACGACTCAAACTCGAGCCAATTATTGATACACAATCACTCACAACCCGTGGCATCAATCCCGAGGAAATCATTCGACTCGAAATCAAGGATGCCACTCGTGACCAACTGCTCGACGCAATCGTCAAACCACTTGGACTAACGTGGTCTATTGAAATAGACCGTCTCTTCATTTCAGCCGGTGACTGAACAGACCTAGCTACGCTTTAATCAGTGCGCCAACCTGCTGTTCGATTCCTTCACGAATTTTTCCGGCAAACATAGATGCCATCGCTGGGAGTTCAATTTGTATGACAAGTTCTTCGGGTAGAACCTCGACCTGACTTTTGAATGGCATGCCCATCGCAGAAAACTGGACAGACAGTTGATTCTCCTGATCCCAGTTGGCATGAATTGGACCAACCTGAGGCTCATACTGTGCTCGAGCTCGCGTGATTGCTGTATCAATCTTCTCACGCGCACCATCAACACCAAGGTTGTGTGGGATTCTGACTTCCAGTGGACTCAAAGGTTCTCTCCCTTCAACTCGTTTCTGCCAATTCTGTGCTGTTGACTATTTACAGAACCAGCCTGACACTGTGAGGCGACCATCTGGACCAGTTGGGTGTCAACTCGACCGGTTCGTCCGCCTACACAAACGGCTGAACGCACTGCAACAGCCATCGGCTCACAGGCAGACACTGCCGGCACGTCCTGAACTGACAGACGGCCTGCCAGGACGACCTCCACGCCATGGCGCGAGGCCTGGGCGACCCACCCCTGAATCGTCTCAACGGGAAACAGATCAAGCAAACTTCCACTGTCTGCTTTATCAAATGTATCAACAAGCACTGTCGACCACCCATGCTGCACTGCAGCTTCAAGAACAGCAGGCACGGTGGGGCTTCCTGCAGCCTGCCCATCTGCATAGGCCACGGGAATAGCCCGAACACTCACCGGCAGGCTGGCAGCCACATCCTGAAACACTTCTGTCCATTCAATGTCACAACACTGAGACAAACCAAACTTGACCGCGTATGGCAATCGTTCCAATTTGGGCAGAGAGACGGCCACCCTGCATGCTGCGGAGTTACCATTCCTACTGCTGTCTAGTAATTCACCCGCAGCAAAAGTCCACAGAAGTCGCTCGGGCACAGCAACTGAGCAGGCAGCGAGTGTCTCGGGCAGAGCCATTCCCAAAGAACCATGTGATGGCTCTTTGACATCAATAATCTCAGCGCCACCTTCAATGGCAGCCGCCACTTCGTCGACACAACGAACGCTTACAAGAAGTGATGGTTGACTCACCCGCAACAGCCCTCCGATGCACCGCTCGACACACAAGGATCAACAACGGGTTGTCGCTTCGCTACCGCAAGACGTCCATTGATGCGTCGGAGTGTTTCTACAACCAGCGGCTCCGACCACCGGCCGTCCACAACAAGATAACCATCCTCCCAGCACGCCCAGGGTCCACGACGTCCACTGGCAAGATGACCATATCGCTCAGCAACACGAACAACGAGTGTTCCAACTCGAAAAGCTGCTTCCTCCGAAGCAACAGGATCCCCAGACCTATCAAGTGGCTGACTCCCTAGAAAAAAACATTCGACGGCATCAAGCGGAAGTTTTTCGATTGACGCCGGACCAATCCGAACCATTAATTCTGAATCTTGCAAGAAAATCCGTCCCTGTTTTGCAGTGAATGCTACGTACCCAATAAAGCACGCAAGCATTCCTAATCCTGCTGAACAGAGAAAAGCCACAACTGAAACACCTCCTGAATTCCATACTGCGATTCCGCAAACAGCAAGCGACGAAAGAAAGAAAAAAGACGCAACGACAGCGAGTAGCCCAGCCAGTCTCAGATTGGCCTTCAACCAGTCGTGATTACGTTTTTCTCGGTGCGTCATAGGAGAAATTGTGTAGACAGCGGAGATCAGCAACGTCCATCTTTAGGAACGGAAAGTTTTGTTACGATTATCTTCAATTCATGACAGGCGGACGAATCCGCTTCCGGTACAAAGAGAACACCATGCAGCAGACAGCGCCGTCAACAGACACCATCCGGCACAGCTCCAGGATCACGCTTATCGGGATTCTCGCTCTGGTCGCACTGTATGTCGTGTCTGCTTATTTTGGCATTCCACAACGAGGTAGAGATCTCCTTGTTGCCTCGCATGCTGCTCATGATGACCACAACTCTTCAAACACAGAATATCCTCCCACGAATGACGGTGAGTACGCAAATAATTCTGGTATTCATCCAGAGGAACACGTCCAAAACCATCGAGCGTTGACCGAAACCGGAACACCACCACCAGCGTGGGCTGTGACTCCATTTGTCTTGTTATTGGGTGCGATTGCAATTCTCCCATTGATTCCATCACTGGCCCACTGGTGGGAGAAAAATTCCAGCAAACTTCTTATGGCTGGGATACTCGGTGGTTTCACGCTGGCCTACTACCTCTTTATTCACAGCGAATCTGTCGAACAGCACTTCCCTGCACACTTCATTGTTGCTCCACCAACAAGTGGACTGTCATGGGCTATCACGGGAACCGTTCTTGCGAATGCACTTTTGGCTGAATATGTACCGTTCATCACACTCCTCTTTGCGCTCTACGCAATCACTGGTGGCGTTCGAATCGAGGGGGACGTGCAGGCGACACCGACGGCAAATACCACCATCCTGGCATTGGGTGCTTTGTTGGCAAGCTTTATCGGTACAACCGGTGCTGCAATGCTGCTTATACGACCGCTTCTTGAAACGAACCAACAGCGAAAGCGAGTTGTTCATACACTCGTCTTCTTTATTTTTCTTGTCTGCAACTGTGGCGGATGCCTTCTTCCCATTGGCGACCCACCTCTTTTCCTTGGCTACCTTCAGGGAGTGCCGTTCCTCTGGACATTTTCTCTCTGGCAAGAGTGGTTGACAGTGAACGTTGCCTTACTGGCCATCTACTGGACCTGGGATCATTTTTTCGCATATCCCTCAGAACGACTTATCGATATTGTATCTGACAAATCAACCGTCCGTCCGCTTCGGGTTACAGGGCTCCCACTCAACCTGCCGTTGATGGCTGGGGTGATCTTTGCAGTCGCCTTGCTTGACCCGTCAAAAGCGATTCCAGGCACGGATTGGCACCCGTGGATATTCCTTCGAGAAATTGTCTTACTTAGCCTTGTCGGATGTTCACTCTGGTTTGGGTCCATAACCATCCGGGTTCAGAATGGCTTTAGCTATTTCGCCATCCTTGAAGTCGCAGCCCTTTTTGTTGGCATCTTTGTCTGCATGCAACCAGCCCTTTCGATTCTAAACGAACATGGCGCGAGTCTTGGGATTCGTTCACCGACTGCATTCTTTTGGACAACCGGTGCCCTTTCGAGCGTACTGGACAACGCGCCAACGTACCTTGTGTTTTTTAAGACAGCGCAATCTCTCCCAGCCACAGGTGAACTCGTTGCTGGAGTTGAAGCAGGAAGGCTGACAGGCATTAGCCTCGGCGCGGTGTTTCTCGGTGCGATGACATATATCGGTAACGGGCCAAACTTTATGGTGAAAGCCATTGCGGAAGGCGCCGGCGTACGAATGCCAAGCTTTTTTGGATACCTTCTCTACAGTGGGTGTGTTCTTATTCCAGTCTTTTTCATTGTTGATTACATCTTCCTTCCCTAACTCTTTACTATCTGGAATATCTTTTTGTGAATCGCTCTCATCAAGTAACAAGCGAACATGAGTTTATTACGACTGAGAGCCAACTCGCGTCTTTAGTGGAACGACTCGAGCAGCATGACTCCCTTGGTTTCGACACGGAATTTGTTTCAGAACACACCTACCGCAGTCACCTGTGCCTCATTCAGGTTGCTGCGGGTGACGAACTAGCTGTTATCGACACACTGAAAGTTCAGGAGCTTGATCCGTTTTGGCGGCTCATGACAGATCCGAGGCGAACAACGGTCGTACATGCCGGCCGTGAAGAAATGGGATTTATTCTGCATGCGATAGGAGAGCGTCCGGCACATCTCTTTGATGTTCAGGTGGCGGCTGGCCTGGTTGACCACGACTATCCAGCAGGATACGCATCAATCGTCCGTCGCGTCCTTGGGCAGCCGACCAACAAAGGCGAGACACGCACCGACTGGCGGAAGAGGCCGCTTACTCCGGCACAGATCGAGTACGCACTTGATGACGTTCGTCATCTTGATGCGCTCTGGAAGACACTTGAAGCGAGGCTTGAAGAACGAGGCCGTACAGCATGGATGCAAGAAGAGATGCTCAGCTGGATGGATGGAGTGAGTGCCTCATTCACAAGAAAGCGATGGCGACGAGTCTCTGGCCTCAACGGTTTGAATAGACGAGAACTTGCAATCGCTCGGGAACTATGGCACTGGCGTGATAGTCTTGCCGAGTCACGTGACATGCCACCTAAACGGGTGTTGCGTGATGATCTTCTTGTTGAACTTTCCAAGCGAAAGAACACAGACCCTCAGCAGATTTCCGCAGTTCGTGGCATGCAACGCTCAGACTTCCGCCATATTCTTCCACAGATAGCGGATGCCATTGAGCGTGGGCTCGCACTTCCAGAGGACGAACTGCCTGGTGGTGAACGGCATAAAGCACCACCACCGCAACTCAACGTACTTGGACAGTTTCTTGCGACTGCGGTCGGCGGCCTTTGTCGCCAGCTTGAGATTGCTCCTTCACTTGTTGGCACCGCCAGTGATATGCGAGAGCTCTTGGCCTATAAACTTGGGCATGGAAAAGACGACACGCCACCAGCACTCACCTGTGGCTGGCGGGCCGAAGTTGTTGGCGACCTTATTGACGATCTGCTGGCTGGCCAAGCGTCTCTTCGGATCAGTGACCTCACGTCACGGGATCCTCTCGTTATTGACCGAACAGAGAACCATTCTCCACCAGAAGACGCAAGCAACTAAGCCTACTCTGCCTCGCGGCAGTGTCTTCTCTCAGAGGGTAGTGGCGGCACCTATCAATACGATCACGTAAGCGGAGGGCAAGGGATTCGAACCCTCAACCCATTGCTGGGCATCTGATTTCGAGTCAGACCGCTGGCCAATTCGCATACCCTCCGAAGTGGACTTTCTTCAAGTCTATCAGACCTAAAAACAGTCGCCATAGGCATGGGTTAAAGGCACGCGTCCATTCCCTGGATCATAGGGCAGCACCTACTCTACTTGCGAGAGAAGAGAGACCGCAAACTAAAGTTCTTCAAACGCGCAGAAAGACCGTGGCGTCGTTCAGATTTTCGAGCAGCGGCGTCATCTACAACCCAATTGAGCTGCAACGCGCGGCGAGGCCCTTCGTAGGACGTATGGCCATGCCATGCATTCTCTCGATTCCGAAAACAGATCAACGTTCCTGCGTGCGGTGGCACTTCAGCAATCACATCCTCAATATTATTTGATCGCAATAGCCGAAGCTGACCACCATCACCTGACCAGTCATCATTCAGATAAATCAGTGCCGTGATCAGTTTCGATCGACTGTCCGTGTGAACCTTTCCATCCTTCGACCTGCACCGCCCACGAACCGTCAACGTCGCCGGCCGACCAGCAAGGTCCAATCCAAACTTTTCAGCAAAAGCAGCTCTGACACTGTCCCCAAGCAGTTCATCACCTAATTCACCAAATGCGTCCCCAAAAGTTAATGAAGCAAGTGGAAAACTCCCTCCTTGCTCAATCTTTGGGAAATCTGCATCGATTCGTTTGAGACAATCTGCCCGCACAAAACCGGGTAGTACCAAATATTCATATGGATCGCTTGTCAGTGACGTGTCACGAAACGACTCAATATTTAGCATCGACATTGCAGACTCCTTTCACCGACTGGGTTTCCACAACAAGATGATAGCGACACGACACGCTTGTCAGGAATAGCGACCTGCTCACACTATTATTCTTGCCATTGCCGCTCCGAAGAAACGCCTACAAGGCCTACTGAGCACTCTTACGCCACCTTACACAAAGAGGCGTCAAGCACGTGATCACATTCGCAACAGACACGCTCAACCGATATTTCTCGCATAGCTGAATTGTCCGCCTTGCGGCGTTCATTTCGTGAGCCACTTTCATATCGCACTTGAATCCCAGCGTGCGGCGACCCATACGGCCCACAATCGGCAGGACGGGTTGCACCATATAAACCAATACTCGGTGTGCCCACGGCAACTGACATGTGCAGTGGGCCAGTATCAGAACTGATGAAAATCGTACCCTGACGCAAAACTGCTACAAGTTCTTGCAAGCTTGTTCGCGGTGCCAATACCGCATGCCCATCAGCCGCAGACACAATCTGATTCGCAAAATCTAACTCACGATTACTCCCCCACACTACCAGTGACTTAAGCCCTCGTCGCTCCCCGAGGTATCGAGCGACAGCAGCAAAGCGATCCATCTCCCATAACTTGGACTCCCACGTCGCACCTGGGTTAATAATCGCAAACTGGCCCTGAAGCGGAAGGTCTGCCAACAGCCTCGCTGCAGCATGTTCTACCCCCTCATTACCAGGAAGCTGCCAATCAATCTCAGGATTCGTGAGACCAATTGGAGCAAGTAACTCGACACAACGATCAGTAAGATGTGGTCGCTCTGGTGTCACAAGAATATTGTTCAAGTACGTGCTTAACTCGGTACCGTATTGCCCACGACACCCAATACGGTGCCTGGCACCTGACAGCCAGCAGGCGAGCGAACTCTTGGTGTTTCCCTGACAATCGATACTCACCGTAAACCGGTGCGCTCGCAGTTCGTCACGAAGTGACTTGCATTTCTTCAGAGACAGAAACCAACCCCTTGGCAGCGTAAAGACTTGATCAACACACGGATGCCCGACCACCATAGCCGACGACTTCTCTTCAACCGCCCACCCAATAAAAGCTTCTGGAAACCGTGCCCGCAACGCACAGGCAACCGGCAGCGTGAGCACCGTGTCTCCGATCGCGCTCATACGCGAGATAAGAAATCGTGGAGAATCAATAGAAATTGTCGGCACGTCCTCACCCTGACTTTGCGTGGCAGTAACTAGCTCTTTCGACCATAGCGAGCCAGTCGGCCAAGACGCCCATAGCCTCCTAGCAGATGCCTCCAATCAGCCTACTTCTCTCATTCCAGAGGGTAGACGCGAGGGATCACGACGGTCAACGGCACTTTCGCAACCTCCGCCACTCGGAAGTGCCGTAAAAAGAGCAATCAGCGCATTGCTGTCGTTACGGGACTATTTCACAGAAAACCGGATTCATGATGCCCTCTAGAAACAGTCTTCAACTTTCTCGGCCTGCACAACAATTCCGTCCGATCATGTGCCTGCGAGCTTAACGAGCACGTATCACAAAAATAGAAACTTGGTGTGTGCACGCTGACACGCGAACGCTTTTTCATGCATATCGACGCGATAGCCAAAAAAAGATCTGACTTTCGCGTGAGACACAGAAAAACATTCAAATTGCTTAACAGTAAAGGAGTAAACCTATATCGAAGAAACAGACACAATCAACATTTCCCAAATGTCTTACGTCAAATAATGGTCACCGAGAACTCCGTATTCAGACTGCGATTCAATATGAAAAAACAATCTCTCCCTTCTTTCGTAGCGATTTCTTTAATCCGCCCTTAAAAGCCGTCTCCTCAGGAAAATATTTTTCTTGAAGACAAGAAGACGCTGGCTACTATTGCGGCCGTTAGGGGCAGACGCGACCGCTCGGCCGTATCACCGATCACTCGGAGGTAGCCATGCGAAAGCTCCGTAAAGCTCGCACTCGATCAGAGAAAAATCGCTCTGATTCCCTCATAGCAGCAGAGTTACTTGAACGCCGCTATGCCCTTACTGCGACACCACTTCTCGACCAATTCACGAGTGCTGCCATGGAAGCAGTCGCTCGTGGTGAACTTACATCAGAAAGATGGATCGTACACAAGCTCGGTAACAATGAATTCTCAAGTGAAGGAAGTTGCCAAAGACTGACGAACTTTGGCGGTAATGCCGGATGGCATGCTGACCCTATTGGCACGTCTTTCTTCAGACTGCAAACATCGGGAATCGACTCCTCTCACGTTGTCGATTGGGCCAGGAACAACCACGAACATTTTCTAATTGAACCGGACCTTCCTATCCAGGTACAGAAAACGCCAAACGACCCATCTCTCTGGCGACTTTATGGATTGAATAACTACGGACAATCCGGAGGTACAACAGATGCGGATTTAGATGCACCAGAGGCATGGGATATCACAACAGGATCGCGGGACGTTGTTATTGGAGTCATCGACTCTGGCGTCGATATCAACCATCCTGACCTTGCCGCAAATATTTGGGTCAACCCCGGGGAGACACCCAACAATGGAATCGATGATGATGGGAATGGATTTATTGATGACGTGAATGGCTGGGACTTCTACGACAACGACAACACACCCAATGATGGAAACGGACACGGAACACACGTAGCCGGCACCATTGGGGCTGTTGGCAATAACAACTCGGGTATTGCTGGTGTCAACTGGGAAGTTTCGATTTTACCTCTTCGTTTTCTTGGTGACGACGGGAGTGGGTGGACGAGTGATGCGGTCGCGGCAGTTAATTACGCCACAATGCTCAAACGTGATTTTGGCATTAATGTGGCAGCCACAAATAACAGTTGGGGGGGCGGTGGTTATTCTCGGACGCTCGATCGCGCTATTGAGTCAGCGAACGACCAGGGCATTATGTTTGTTGCAGCAGCTGGAAACCAAGGAAGCAACAACGACACGAATCCAAGCTACCCAACGAACTACGATGCCCCAAATGTCATTTCAGTTGCTGCACTGAACCGAAATGACAACCTCGCTAGCTTTTCGAATTACGGAACGACCACAGTTGATGTAGGAGCGCCCGGAGTATCAATTTACTCAACACTTCCTGGGAATTCATATGGTTCTTTTAGTGGCACATCTATGGCAGCGCCCCACGTAACAGGAATCGTCGGACTTCTCAATGCAGCCAAGCCTGGTATCTCTATAACCGAGGTGACCAATGCGATACTTGGTACGGTCGATACGGTTCAAAGCCTACAAGGCAAAACGGTATCCGGTGGACGCGTCAATGCGGCAGCTGCACTTACAAGCATTCTTGGAGAATCTCCAACCATTGATCCACTAAACGACTTGATTATGGACAGTGATCAGACAAAAACTGTTCCAGTGCTAGCAAATGACGCCGACGGCGATGTACGTCTCGAGTTTTCTTTATCTGTTTTTTCTGGCAAAACAGCTCCAGCGACAGTCAGCCTTACTGGATCAACACTTACCATCACGGCGAGCAATGACAGAAGTGGTCTATTCACAATCGAGGTGACAGCACGTGACACAGACTCGAATACGGCAACTGAGTCATTCCAAGTTGAAGTATTAAACGAGCTTGAGTCAAACGGCTCAGTTATATTAGGCGAGGACGTCGCAGATAAACTCTATGCAAATGAGTTTTCTATTCACGACCCAATAGGAAAACACATTTCCACAAGCCACTACGACGGATGGCAGACTCTTGCAGTCGAAACCATTGATGGAGTCAACACTATCCTCTGGGAATACACTCCCACTGGAAGACTTCACTATTGGCGTACTGACGCATCATGGAACTGGCAGTCGAGC
>ERZ802830.1052-NODE-1052-length-27060-cov-6.70268_pt1 | contig 27060 bp, 15 predicted proteins | sample MGYA00345654_ERZ802830 | MGnify/ENA primary metagenome ERZ802830 (study PRJEB30503, sample SAMEA104212375) | marine metagenome | biome: Westerlies Biome; feature: [SRF] surface water layer (ENVO:00010504) within the epipelagic zone...; material: water...
ACTTCGTCCTTGCCGTAGGCGTTGAAGGCTGCAGACCCTTTTTTGAGTACACAGGGGCACGCACCCAGCCTCATGGTTGCCCCTTTATCTTCAACAGATTTTTGTTCATCCATTATGTGGATGACAGGGTCTGGAGTTTTAGGATCAAATTCTTCGCTGTTTGCTTTTTCCAATCCTAGTACATTGCGAGCATAATCAATCACCGCAATTTGCATTCCCAGGCAAAGTCCAAAATAAGGAAGATTCTTTTCCCGTGCATATTTCGACGCGATTATCTTGCCTTCAGTTCCACGATCTCCAAAACCGCCAGGAACCAATATGCCGTTTAAATTGCCAAGTTGGGCATCTGGTCCTTCTTTCTCAATATCCTCTGCGTCAATGTGGACCACTTCCACTTCGCAGTCATTACGAATACCTCCGTGCACTAAGGATTCATTGACTGAAAGATATGAATCTTGAAGATCCATATATTTTCCGACCATTCCGATACGAACTTTATGCTTTGGGTTTAATAACCGGTGAACCACTTCTTCCCATTCATCTAGTTTAGGAGCAGGAGCATCCAGTCCAAGAAAGCGGGTGACTAACTTATCAAGACCTTCTTTTTTCAGCATATGTGGTAATTCGTAAATTGAGTGAGCCACATCCATCTCCTCGATTACAGCTTCTTTGGGAACACTACAAAAAAGAGAGAGCTTCTCCCTAATCTCCTCAGTGATGGCTTGCTCAGTGCGACAAATTAAGATGTCTGGCTGAATTCCAATTTCTCGAAGCTTTGCGACACTCTGTTGAGTGGGCTTTGTCTTTAATTCTCCAGCAGCTCGAAGACTGGGTAAGAGGGTCATGTGGATGAACAGAACATTCGCTTTACCGACTTCGCTCGCAAATTGACGCATCGCTTCGGTAAAGGGTAAACCTTCAATATCTCCTATCGTCCCACCAATTTCCGTAATCAGAACATTGACACCTTCCCCGGCTGCATAAATACGTTCTTTAATTTCGTTGGTCACATGAGGGATAACTTGTACAGTTTTCCCTAGATAATCTCCCCGCCTTTCTTTTCGAATGACTGATTCATAAATTTGTCCACTCGTCAGGTTGTTAAATCGAGATAGCTTGCCAGAAGTAAATCTTTCATAATGCCCCAGATCCAAATCTGTTTCAGCTCCGTCATCCAGTACATAAACTTCGCCGTGTTGAAAAGGGCTCATGGTTCCTGGATCAACATTCAGGTAGGGGTCAAACTTTTGAATTCTTGTGGTCAACCCCCTTTGTTCTAGCAAAGCTCCCAATGCACCTGAAGTTAAACCTTTTCCTAACGAGGAAACAACTCCTCCTGTGATAAATATATATTTCATTAATTCTTCAGTTTATGAATGACATGGAAAATATTTCATGCAACGGTGTTTTGTCCACAATTGAATGAACTCTTGAAATTCTTCCTCCAGAGCGATACAACTTTTAATCCTGTCAATTGATAATGCTTATATGATTACAATTATTTGTATTTACTCTCGTCATTTATTTGGGGAGAAAGAAAGATTCACTAATATAGATATAAGAAGTTATGTTTACTAGTTCCCTCGGAAAAAAATATTTAATGGCCCTTTCGGGCTTCGTACTCATTGGTTTTGTATTTGTACACATGGCTGGAAATTTACAAATCCTCCTTGGTCAGGAAAAGATCAATGCCTATGCTCATGCTTTGCAATCCCTTCCCATGCCTATCTTGTGGGGATCCCGATTATTCCTTCTGCTCGCGGTTATTGTTCATGCTGTTACTGCTTTTCAACTTTACAAAGAGAACCGTAAGGCACGCCCCCAAAGAAATGATATTGAGATAACCAAGCGTACAGGAATTGCTTCTTTAAAGATGGGACTTACTGGTTCAATCCTGCTCGCATTCATTGTGTTTCACCTACTTCACTTTACTATCCGGTTAATTTACCCTGAATACAATGATCTTACCACGACTGTTGGATCTTCTGATTCCACTGAAATACACGATGTTTATTCTATGGTTCTTGCTGGGTTTCAGCATACATGGATCTCAATCTTTTATGTAATTGCGATGTTTCTTCTTTGCGGACATCTAGCCCATGGGGTCAGTAGTGCATTTCAGTCCTTGGGCATTCGTTCTGAAAATTGGCGTGACAAACTTGATCTCGCAGCCAAGGCATACGCGTGGATTATTTTTGCCGGATTTTCCGTTGTGCCTCTCCTTGTCTTGGCTGAAAACTGGGGTATGGTAGATTTTTTTGAAGTTAAGTTAGTTTCCAGTAAACTTGTTATGAATTGATTTACAATAAATCCTTACAAATATGAATCTCGATCCACAAATTCCAGAAGGCCCCTTGTCCGACAAGTGGGACAATCATCGCTTTTCTTCAAAACTGGTTAACCCGGCAAACAAAAGAAAATATAAAATCATTGTGGTTGGCTCAGGACTGGCTGGTGGATCGGCTGCAGCAACCCTTGGAGAACTTGGGTACAATGTGGATTGTTTTTGTTATCAGGACTCTCCACGCCGGGCTCATTCGATTGCAGCACAAGGTGGTATTAATGCGGCCAAGAATTATCAGAACGACGGAGACAGTGTTCACAGGCTCTTTTATGACACAGTCAAGGGTGGAGACTTCAGATCTAGGGAAGCTAATGTGTACCGTTTAGCCCAAATTAGCACAAATATTATCGATCAATGTGTAGCCCAAGGTGTTCCGTTCGCCCGAGAGTATGGTGGTCGTTTAGCCAATCGCTCCTTTGGCGGGGCCCAAGTCAGTCGCACTTTTTATGCAAGGGGCCAGACCGGCCAACAGCTTCTTTTAGGAGCTTACAGTGCTTTGAGTAGGCAAGTTGCAACTGGTCAGGTTAAAATGCACACCCGATCGGAAATGCTTGATATTGTGGTTGTAGATGGACATGCGAAAGGAATAATTACACGTAATCTGGCTAACGGAGAGACACAGGCTTGGACAGCTGATGCGGTAATCCTATGCACAGGCGGTTATGGCAATGTTTATTACAAATCAACAAACGCAATTGGCTGTAATGTTACTGCGACCTTCAGGGCCCATAGAAGAGGTGCTGGCTTTGCTAATCCTTGTTTTACTCAGATCCACCCAACCTGCATACCAGTCTCTGGTGATCATCAATCTAAACTCACCCTGATGTCAGAATCCTTGCGAAATGATGGAAGAGTCTGGGTACCTAAGAAAGAGGAGGATTGCGGAAAGAACCCGAATGACATTCCAGAGTCTGATCGTGATTATTACTTGGAAAGAAAATACCCTAGTTTTGGCAATCTTGCCCCTCGGGACATTTCCAGCCGATCCGCGAAAGAAGCGTGTGATGAAGGTCGCGGAGTTGGTCCCGGAGGAAGAGGAGTTTATTTGGATTTTTCGGATTCTATTTCAAGAGTAGGCGAAAATGCTATCAGGGAAAGATACGGAAATCTTTTCCAAATGTATGAAAGAATTACGGGAGAAGACGCTTACCAGCGCCCCATGCGCATTTACCCCGCTATTCATTACACAATGGGCGGTTTGTGGGTTGATTATAATTTAATGACTACAATTCCAGGTTGCTTTGCGTTGGGGGAGGCAAATTTTTCGGATCATGGTGCTAATCGTCTTGGAGCAAGTGCGTTGATGCAGGGCTTAAGCGATGGATATTTTGTAATCCCCTACACAATTGGAGATTACCTGGCAAAGACAGGTTCTGGAGCAATCAGTCCTGATTCTCCTGAAGTCAAGGAAGTCATGGAATCTGTTCGAGAAAGAGTGGATCAATTAGTTTCTACGAAAGGAAAAAGATCATCTCGTTCTTACCATAAAGAATTAGGTCAAATTATGTGGGATTACGCAGGCATGGCCCGGAATGAAAAGGGTCTAACCAAAGCGATTGGCGATATTCAGGATTTGAGAGATGATTTTAACTCAAATCTTCTCGTTCCTGGCTCAAGCGATGATCTAAATGCTGAACTAGAAAGGGCAGGGAGGGTTCGCGACTTTTTGGATTTTGGAGAGCTTCTTTGCCGCGATGCATTGGAAAGAAATGAATCTTGCGGCGGTCATTTTCGTGAAGAGCACCAAACCGAAGAAGGGGAAGCCGTTCGCGACGACGAGAATTTTGCCCATGCTGCTGTTTGGGGATTTGAGGGGGATGGAAAAACACCAACTCGTCATCAGGAAAAATTAACTTACGACAATGTGAAACTCGCAGTTCGTAGTTACAAATAAAAGGTTTTATGAAATTGTTTCTCAAAATTTGGAGGCAAGACAGCCGAAATGTTGATGGTCGTTTTGAAACACATACTCTAGATGGAGTTTCTGAAGATTCCTCATTCCTCGAAATGCTCGATCAATTGAATGAACAAATTTTAGAGGACGGGTCGGAACCTGTGGTTTTTGATCATGACTGCCGGGAAGGAATTTGTGGAATGTGTTCGCTTACAATTAACGGTTTGGCCCACGGTCCGGAAAATTCCACTACTACTTGTCAACTTCACATGCGGAAGTTTGAGGACGGAGACACCATTACAATTGAACCATTCCGAGCCAAGGCTTTTCCCGTTGTAAAAGATCTAGTCGTCGATCGTTCCGCTTTTGACAGTATCACCCAAGCTGGAGGCTTCATTACTGTTCGTACGGGAAGTGCTCCAGATGGCAACGCTCTTCCCGTTCCCAAAGAAGCATCTGATAAAGCCATGGATGCTGCCGCATGTATTGGTTGCGGAGCCTGCGTAGCTTCCTGCAAAAATGCATCCGCCATGCTCTTCACATCTGCCAAGGCGGGTCATTTGAATATGTTACCTCAGGGCCAAGCTGAAAAAGACAAGCGTGTAATAGCAATGGTTTCTGCCATGGATGAAGCTGGCTTTGGTAACTGTAGAAATTATGGGGAATGCTCTGCTGCCTGCCCCAAAGATATTTCTTTAGATTACATCGCCAAACTCAACCGTGACCACGCGAAAGCAAAAATAAAATCTATTTTTGCCTGAAATTTCACTAATTTCATATTTGAATTTGGTTGCGGCATAGCCGAACCTTTGGAAGATACTAATGGATGCCAATAGACAATAAGCATGCCACTTGGGGTGGTCGGTTTTCTGCCCAACCAGACGCACTAATGCAGGTATTTGGAGAATCTGTATCTTTTGACAAAAGATTGGCACCATATGACTTAAAAGGGAGCCTGGGTCATGCCACCATGCTTGCCCATGTTGGTTTGCTGAGCTCAGAAGAATTTGCCGAGATCAAGCAAGGAATTACAGAGTTAGAAGAAGAAGTTCTGAGTAATGACTTTCCCTGGAAGCTAGAATTAGAGGATGTTCATATGAACTTAGAGCAGGCATTGGGTAAAAAAACCAAAGCGGCAGATAAGTTACATTCGGGTCGTAGCAGAAACGATCAGGTTGCCACGGATATGCGTCTGTTTTTCAAAGATGCATGTGCAAGTTTGCAGATCAGTTTAGAAGGTACCATGCAAGCCTTGCTGTTGATTGCAGAAAAATATTCTGAGCTCCCCATTCCTGGATACACTCATTTACAAAGAGCTCAGCCAGTCACGGTAGGGCATCATTTGCTTGCCTACATAGAAGCATTGGGTCGTGATCATGAGCGCTTTTCTGTGGTTGGAAAACATGCAAATGTTTGTCCCTTAGGCTCGGGTGCGATAGCAGGTTCGACCCTACCCTTGGATCGCGAATTTACAGCCAAAATACTGGGCTTTGTAGATGCCGAGGGTAATGCCTGCATGACGCCAAATGGAATGGATGCGGTTGCAGATCGTGATCTTTTTCTGGAATTTGCTTCTGCATGTTCATTGACCGCACTTCATTTGTCTAGGCTTTCAGAAGACATTATTCTTTGGAACTCCACGGAATTCGGTTTTGTATCATTGCCTGATTCTTTTACGACGGGGTCTTCTCTGATGCCTCAGAAGAAAAATCCTGATTGCTATGAACTTGTTCGTGGAAAAACAGGACGAATTGTCGGAAACTTGACCAACCTGCTGGTTACTGTCAAAGGGTTACCGCTCACTTACAATCGCGATCTGCAAGAAGATAAACCCCCTGTTTTTGACAGTTATGATCAACTTTCAATTTGTTTGGCAGTGGTTAAGAATTGCATGGAAGGTACGGATTTTATCGAAGAGAAGTGCATAGCTGCAGCTTCTGACCCCTTGCTTTTAGCTACTGACCTTGCAGATTTTCTCGTTTGTAAGGGCGTTCCGTTTAGGCAAGCTCATCATGTGGTTGGAGAACTGGTAGGCTATGCTGAGTCTCAAAAGATTAGCCTAAGTGAAATCAGTGATGAAAATGCCATGGCTATATCGGAACACCTTACTGGTGATTGGCGCGGTGTTTTCGACCTGAAGAGAGCTTTTGCTAGTAGGGAGAAACCAGGTATGCCGGGACCCGGGCAAATTTCCTCTAGAATTACTCATTGGAAGTCTGTATTAACTGTTTAGTTACGAACAAGCCTCGGGTGGGATGTCACATTTTATTTGCCTCTTGAACCTGTGTATACTTTGCACTGTTCATGGACGAGTTTGGACAACGGTGGAGGGAAGCACGCAGGAAGGCGATTTGTTCGAAATCGATAGTGATCAGATTGGCCTAAGAATAAAGGGTCGTGAGTACAGATTTAAAATCGACCGATTTGTTCCATCTGATAAAAAATTTATTCAGGAATGGGCCAAAGTGCCAAGGTGCCATCGATGCTCAAAGCAACTTGGAAACGGTCGTATTAAGGAAGCAGGAAATTATAAATTTCATGAGGCATGCTTTAAATGCCTAGTCTGTGACAAGGTTTTTCAAGGTGGCGAAAAATTAAAACGGGACGAATGGGGAGGGATGGTGCATGCCAAGCACTTCCATCAGGCTAAAATGTGTGATACCTGTTCCAGAATCATTTCGATGAACGCAATGTCCCCAAAGCAAGTCTTTAAGGATGGCAGGTTTGCCTGTGCGTCCTGTGCTTCAGATGGCGTTTTTGAAAGTCAGCGCATGGAGGAAGTGAGAAAGCGGGTGTGGCCCACTTTAGTTGCTCTGGGTATTTCATCTCCAATAGGAAATGTGAGGATTCGACTCGTTGGAAAAGATGTAATTGAACGACAGGCTCTTAAAATTAATGCTCGTGGAAATCTTAGGGGACTTACTTTAACCACTTATAAAATCGTTAGTGATGGCAAGACGGTACGGACCAGTTTTGACCACGAAATATTTATTCTATATGGAATGCCCCATATTGAATGTGCTTCAGTACTCGCACATGAATATGCCCATATTTGGTTGAACGAAAAGTTTATTGAAGACACTCCCCCAGTCATTGAAGGATTCTGCAACCTGATTTCCGAGGCTACACTGGTTAAAGAAAAAGGGAAGCTTGCTTCGATTATTCGAAATAATATGAAACAGAGCGACAACCCAGTGTATGGTACCGGTTATCGAAGGATGAAGCAAAGGCTTACTGTTTTAGGTTGGCCTGCTTTACTCGATGAAATGAAATCAAAGTCAAAACCACCAGCATTCAGATAATTATGAAAATAGATTCTCATCACCATTTTTGGAAATATGATCCTCAGACCTATCCCTGGATGAATGATCAAATGGAAATCCTAAAAAAAGACTATCTTCCGGAGGATCTGAAAGATAATATTTTAGCAACTAATATTGAGGGCGGTATTTCGGTTCAGGCAGATCAATCATTGCGTGAAACAGAGGACCTTTTGACTTATGCAGAAGCCCACAATTTTATACTTGGGGTGGTTGGCTGGCTGCCATTGGCAGATTCCAGTGTTAAGAAAATTATGGAGTCTTATGCTGATCAAAGTCTGCTCAAAGGAATTCGTCATGTTGTTCAGGATGAAACGAACGACCAATTTATCCTTGGTAAAGAATTTAATCAAGGTGTGAGTCTAATCAAAAAATTCAACTGGGTTTACGATATCTTAATTTTTGAAAGACAGCTTGGACCAACAATTCAATTTGTGGATCAGCACCCTGATCAAGTTTTTGTTCTCGATCATATAGCCAAACCGAGGATTGGGGAGGCCATGATGGAGCCGTGGAAATCTCAAATGTATGAGCTAGCTAAAAGAGAAAATGTTTCTTGTAAGCTTTCTGGCATTGCGACGGAAGCAAAATGGAAGGGTTGGAAGGAAGATGACCTGACACCTTATATGGAAATTGCTCTGGATGCATTTGGTCCTAATCGTATGATGTTTGGTTCTGACTGGCCGGTGGCAAGATTGGCCATTGAATATGGTCCCTGGGTAGACCTTTGCCGAGGATTTATTTCAAGCCTTAGCGTAGATGAACAGGCACTCATAGAGGGTGGAGTGGCTGAAAAGATATACGGTTTGATTTGAAAATGACACCTTACCGCTGATAGATCGGAAGGTAGTGATACTTGACAGCTAAGGCAAGCATTGCCATGGAGGTACAGTAAACCTCCCCAGCCCCGGATTCGGAGCCTCCGCCTTGCCATGCCCCGTTTTCCTTCTGCATCGGAATCAGAATGTCCTCAACCATTTTACGAGCTTTTTCAGCATGTTCCTCACCTCTCTGATACATTGACTGTGCATAATAGTAGGTACCATAAAAAAAGAATTTTCGATTGGTCTGTGGCTCATTTTTAAGAAGCCAATCTGCCGCACCCAAAACAAACGGAGATTCATACTCCCCACAAACTTGCATAGCCAGTAGTCCAGCAGCTGTGGTGGTGTATTCGGGATGTCCTCCAGGTTGATAAGCAAATCCCGAAATCTTATCTATTGGATTTCCGTTTTCATCCAATTTTGATTTGTATGATCTCTTTAAATATTCGATGGCTTCCAAAATCGAGGTGGAAGGAACTTCGAGACCTGAATTTTTTGCAGACCTTAAAGCCATTAATTGCCAGATCGTGACCGATAGATCGGCATCTCGTGCATCGGGGCTGTATCGCCATCCACCCTGTTGTGCCTGATTTTTTTTAATTTTTTGGGATCGGAGGATAAGGTCGATGGCCCGTTGGCATTTTTCACGAATAATTTCATCTGTTTTGTCATCCATTCCCATTCCAAGCATCTCTGCCAGGGTAAGGGTGACAATCCCATGCCCATACATTCTTCCTCCTCTTTTACCAAAATAACCAATATCATTTTGATTTTTTTCAACTAATATCAAATCAAGTGCTCGTGCCAATGCTTCCCCATTTTCATTTGGATGAATGGGCAAATGCCCTACAGCTGCAAGTGACATCACCGATAGAGCGGTGATGGCTGTTGGATTTCCACGGTCGTAGATGGCTCCATCATCTTTTTGATTATTCAAAATAAACCTGATACCTGATTCAATCGCCTGGTCGACTTTATCAGGTTTAAAAGGATTTTTCCATTCTTTGGATTCGATTGTAGGGGTAATAGGAGATACTTCACTGAATCCCAGGATCGGATGTATAAAAAGAATAAGTAAAGTGAACCTAAGGGTTAGGATATTTCTTTGGTAGCTCATTTTTGTCATTTCTTACTCGTTCTTGCCTTCGCTGACATTGCCTGGAAATAGGCTTGTACTTGGTTCCGATAATTCTCTGAAACCCTCTCTCGTTTCGCTTCCATTAGATCCTTGGCTAATTTGGGAGGAAGTTTCCCCCAGTCCTCCTCTTCCTCGAGAACTTCAAAAATAGGAAGTTCTCCAACATCTGCTACTGGGGAAGCTTCATAGGTGCCATCGTTTGAATTAAACTGGTTCCCTTTTGCATCTGCCATCATGATTTTTGAGCGTTGCTGAGACATCGCTTGTGCATGTGCTTCTGTTGCCATCTGTAAAGATTGTAATGCCTGCGCTATCGCATCATTAGCGGATGAAACTCCAGCTAATGGACCGGTGCCTCCGCTGCCTGGTCCACTCCCTGGCATTGGCTCACTGGGTTCACTAGCAAAAGATTCAAGATCCGACGATTCGTTACTTGGGGACTTTTCCGAAGAAGGAGCCTGACTGGGCTCACCATTTCCAGGCATTTCACCAGCGATTGGTTCAGCTGCATCTGAGAATGGATTTTCCGATGCAAAAAGGGCTTCGTCAAGGTCATCTAAAGTTTGTGCAAGAACTTCACTGACCTCTGGGTCAGAAAAAGGAGTCGAGTTGTCGAAAGAATTTCCGTCAGCGGAAAGGTTTTCTGCGGATGGAAAGGGTTCAATTCCACTGGTGGTCTGTTCTGTTGGTTCGGAGATGCTCGGGGGGGTTCCCTCGCTTTCCCCAGATTGCAGATTTTCCAAAGCTTCGATCTGTTGCTCTAATGAGTTACCCACATCGTTTAATGCCATTGCCGCACTGGGAAGTTCAAGGTCGGCTAGCGATTCCGTAGTTGACGACTCTGGAAACTGTTCCAAGAGTTCATCGGCTGCATCTGCTAATTCAGCAGCCTCTTTTGCCTGCTGGGCTGCCTTGTTTGCTTCGGAACTTGCTTCGTTGGCTAAGCTTTGATCCGCCAGTGCTTGTTCCTGTGCGTCTTCGAAAGCGGTTCCTTTCTTCTCTGCTTCTGCAGTCAATTGTTCGGCATTCTGAGCAGCCTCGGCGGCTGGGTCAGTTTGCTCCTGTGCTCCTGTGCTTTCTGCAGAAGGTTGACTGGAATCTTCTGTATTTTGTGCGAGTCCTTTGGCCTCTTCGGTAGCTTGGTCAGCTTGTGTTTGAGCTTCCTGAAACTCAGCTTTCGCTTGCTCTGCAGACTCCATGGAAACTTCAGCAGTTTTTTGGGCTTCCTTCGCCTCTATTAAAAGTTCATCTGCAAGTTCGGAAAGATCACTTTCTGTCGCGTTTGCTAGTTCGCTGAATTCTTCAACTTGTTGTTGCAGATCGTTAAAAGATGGATTTTCTTCAAGCAATTCATCAGTTGATTCTCCCAATTCATTCAAGAGTGCGGCTGCCGTCTCATCACCTTGGGGCGAGGACTGAGCCAAGTCAGAAGCCAAATCTTTTGCACTTTCTGCCAACTCTGCGAGTTCATTGGCTAAAGCTTGATTCTCCAACGCTTGTTCGGTTTCAGGTATTTCACTCAGGGCAGTGTTTTCTGTCGAGTCAGCCAAATCTTCCAGAGCCTCACTGACTTCATCATTCCCCAGCCTTTCTTCATGCCTTGCAGCTTGCGCCAAGTCCTGTGATGTATCAAAAATATCCTCCGCAAGTTGTTCCTGGACTTTCTCGGCATCAGCTAATATCTCGGAGTTTCCCTCTGCTTGTTCAGTAAGTTGCTCAAGTGCATCGGCCAATTCCTATGCCTTTTCCTGAAGAGATCTGGCCTTTCCGGAAGCTTCCTGAGCGAGCTACATCCCTTTCTCGCTTGCTTCCTATACGGGTTGAGAATTTTCATCCGACAGTGCATTGGCCAGTTTTTCGGCTTCTTCCGCAGCCTTTATAGCATTCTCTGCAACTTCGATAGCTGCCTCAGCTTCGGCTTGGGAAAGTTTTGCGTCATCCTGTAAATCTTCTGCTTTTTTTTCCGCATTGGATGCTTTTTCCTGAGCGTTTAGAAGGTCATCGGTTTTTTCGGCTAGGTTATTTTCAGCATTTGAAGCATCTTCTTGCAGAGTCGGATCGTTGGGAGAATTATCTGCGAGATCTTCAGCCTGTTCGAGGGCTGCTTTCGCGTCAGCAAATTCATCTTTAGCTTGATTCTCTTCGATTTTTTTTCGTAGTGATTCCTGCTGTGCTTGTTGTGCCTGTAATTGATCATCTGCAGCCTTTTTCTGTAATTCTTCTGCCAACTTTTGGTTTTCCCGAGCAAGATTATCGGCATTATCCGCTTCTTGTTTCGCAGCTTCTGGGCTTAGTTCGCTTTGTTCCTTGAGATCTCCAGCTATTTCTTCCAGATCATCCCCAGTTTTTTGGAGAGAATCAGCAAGGGCAGATGCTGTGTCTCTTAAATCCTGAGTTGTTGGATCCTCATTAATATCTTCACGGGTTTCTTCAGCACTCTCAGTTAGTTCTTCACTTATCTCTTCAATATCCTTAGCAACTGATTCCGATTCGGCATTTTTTGCCTGTTCTATAATAGGATCAATTTTCTGGCTTGCTAGCTGCTCAGATTCCTTGGCTAGTTTCTCGAGCTCTTTCGCAATGTCTTTCTTTTGTTTTTGCAATTGTTTATTTTCCTTTTCCAGTTTTTCGAGCAGGTTTTCTTCTTCGTCCAAAGCTTTTTCGAGTTGTTCTTCAGCTTTTTCAACAGTTTCCTGTGCAAGATCAGATAATTCGCGCTGCATGGCCTGATTCTCTTTGAGTTCTTCTTCTAATTCTGCAAGTAATTCCTCGGGTGCAAGTTGAGCAAGATCGGCAAGACGTTCAGCCTGTTCATACTGCTCATCAATTTCTTCCGCAATTTCCAGTTGCTCTTCCAACTGTCTCAGCTGATCCCTTGTTTCAGTAACGGGTTGTTGATCATTCAATTTTTCGAAGTGCTCTGCGATTAAATTTAATTCATCCACCAATTTTTCCTGCTCTTCAATAGTCTCTTCCGTGGCATTATCAAGATCTTCGGGTCTGTCTGCCTGCGTGGCCCGCAGTAAGTTCTCCTCGATCTTTTGCTCTCTTTCTTCAACCAGAGCGGCGGCATCATCGGAGTCTCTAGCAATCTCTCGACCTTCCTGGTCAAGCAGGTTTTGTATGTTAGCCTCTTGACGGAGTGCTTGGGCAAAATTTTCCACAGAATTTCCGATTTCCTCCTGTTGTTGTGTTAGCTCAGTCAATTCTTCTCTTTGCTGGTCGAGGGATGCGCTATCCTCTTGAAGTGTTTTTTCGACTTTTTGTTGTTGTTCCTCAGTTTCTCGGGCCAATTCCCTTGCTAATTCAGGTAGGGAGGGAGCGATTTGATTAACAAATGCACGAGCTTTTTTCACTTCATCTTTTAAAAGTGAAATGATTTTTTGAAGATCCTGAAAAACGCGGTTTGAGCTTTCAAACATCGACTTGGGATTATGAGAAATTGATTTGGTACGAGATTGCATTTCTCTGATTAAGTCTTTGCGGTGTTGTTGATGGGAAAGTTTTTTCATGAGTTCAATTACTTCCTTAGAAACCCTCTGATGATTCATCATGTCCAAGCACGGTTTCCATATGGCTTCGACCCGGCCCCATTGCCTGGCACATTCAGCACCTTGCCATTTTGATGAATTCCCATTTTCTTGGCGCATAAAATAAATCACTTGATTGGCGGAACCTATCAGATGATGTTGGAGTAAAAGTATTTGAAAGGCTCTCTTTAGTTTTTCCGATTTGTCGGACAAGCTGGCTAGGGAATCTTGTGTTTGATCTCTAAATTGCCGGATTTCTTGTTGAAGTTTGATCAAAGCTCTTCCAACTTGGCCGGCATCTTTCACAAAGAGAGAATTTTGATCTTTTCGTGTTTGCTCAACTTCTGAGCACATCATCGTTTCCGCAATCAGGGTATTAATTTCACCAAGTAATTCATTTAAGGCAATCTCGGACATATCAGGCTTTGCTTGAAGTGCACTCTGCCATTTTTTCGACAGTTCATCCCATAGTAAATAATTCCTGTTCAGATTCCAGAAAAGTTCCTCTGGCTTGTGTCGGAAGGATTCGCGTGTTTTGGATGCAAGTTTTTGATGAACCTGCCGCAAAATTCCTTCTATGGTTTTTTCCCAGTCTATCATTTGTTTTCTCAGTTTTGATTTATCTTCCTCCATTTCATTGAGAACCTGAAGAAATTTTACTTGGTCGGATTTTATTTTCTTTAGGGTTGATGATCTTTGCCAATCGCGCGAAAAAGAAAGTGCTTTTTCAATAGGATCCCATTGGTTTAGGGCCACTTCCTGTCTTCTTGAAAGAAAAGGAAAGGGTTTCTTTTCCTTGGAATCAGTGATCAGTTCCTTTTGTCTCTTGTGTAAGGATTTAAGGTAGGAGACTCCAATGATTTCTGCATGTTGATTGAGCAAATCCTGAGAAACATTTCTAAAGTTAGCCGCCAAAACTGCTCTTTTATTGAGAATGTGTCTAGTTAGATTATTGCTTTTTGATCGTACGCGATTTATCTCCAATTCGGCTGCAATTGACTCGTACACATTTTGCCAGACTGTTCCGAGTGTCCTGAAAATTTGGCCCTCTGCTTGGGCAAGAATGGAGAGTTCATAAGAATCAGAACCTCTTGGCATGGAGAGAAGTGCCTTTAGGCTATTTTTGTAGGTTTGATTACCGGTTACTGAGAATTCAATTTCTGCCTGATTGGCTTTTTCGAGTAGAACATCCTTGGTGATTTTCGATTGTTGAAATTCCCGCATCGTTTGCTGAAAGTTCTTTTGTATCTGGTTGACCTCTTTCTTAATGGTTTCAAGGTCTTCGATGACTTTGGCCTTCTTTTGGAGCAAATGGATACCGCTTAGATCAAAATCTCTTGAAATAATGGTCAGCTGAATGACTTCAGTTTCCGCGATGGATCCCTTTAAATCATAGGCCTTCAACTTGAGAAATGCTTGAGAGCCAGCTTTCAATTTGTGTTTAAGGAGATCGAGGTTGAAGGAAAGGGCCGCAGTTTGCTGTCTACGAGGATCAAGAAGGTTGGGGATGGGGAAGGCTTCCCATTTTTGGCGATTCTTTTTGATAAGGTATTCGATTCGGGCAAGACCGAGATCGTCCTTAGCCAATGCGGTGAAACTTAGGAGATCATTCGGGGCAACCATCATGGCCCTTTGATCAGGCTCGACCCATAGGATGGAGGGCGCCAGATCTGGCTTTACCGAAATCTCAAACAGAGAGGATGGTCGTCCCTCCCACCCCCATTTCTGGTCTATGAGATTTCTTACCCGGTAGGTTCCCGGGTTCTTCATGAGTATTTTGGTCACGAGAAGGGTGCCATCTTCCGAGGGGTTTAACATTCGTTTTTCTTGAGGTTGCTCTACCCATTGAAATTCAAGCATACCGGATTTAACCGGTTGACTGAGGTACATGGATAAATCGATTTCGGTTCCTTCCCAGGCTTCAAGATCGCCATGTTTCTCAATTGCTTTCTCAGGTTCAAGTTCCGAGTAAGCGGGGTATTGAAAGTTTTTCTGATACTCTCTTACGAAAGGTCGGCTACCTACTTCCATCTTTCGCCATTCAGTTTGTGGGGCTTGGTCAATTAAAACACGGTACAAGAACTTTTCATTTCCAACATTGTAATCAACGAAAAACTTACCCGTTTCGCGTTTTGTAAGGTACACTTGCTCCTTTTGCTTAACAGCTTTGGTTTCAAGGGAAATCTCCTCAAATTTAGCATTTTCTTTTTTGGCTTTAACCAGGGCCACGAACCGGAGCGGTTCATTACTTGGAGTCCGGGTAACATTTTCATCGGGAGCAAGAATGCGAACTTCAAAGTTTGTAACCGGAGGAAGGTTGGCCCCGGGAACGATGGCTCTTTGTAAGAGTAATTTTAAGTCTCCTCCAAATTCGGGAATCTGGAGAAGGGCCAGAGTCAAGAGTATGATGGCAACGGTGCCCGATAGCCAATGTTTGAGCCTGCCGATTGGGAGAATAGTTTTAATGTCGATTTTACTCGCTTTAGAAGATGCCTGTTGTTGAACCAGTTTACGAAATGTCTCCGAATCCTGAGTTCCTTGGTTTGACTGTCCCAACTCAACAGCCGAAATCAAATCCTCCTGCAAATCAGGGGATGACTGTTCGAGTAAACGAGCAAGTTTTTTGGAACTTGGAAGCTGCAAAAGTAGCCGCAGGCAGGTGTACCAGACGACCCCTGCAACAAAAATATACCCGGCAATGGACAAGCCACTCCGCATCTCATTGTTCATTCGTGCCTGAGATACGTAGTCGATCAGTGCGATGATAACAAATGTCCCCAGAAAACTGAGGACACCCGAGCAAAACCCTCTTAGCAGTATCAAGTTTCTTCTGCGTTCGCGAAAGTCATTTAATTTGCGAGCAATAGTAGGGTCTAATTTTGGATTCATCTGTAGATCTCGATTCGTATTTTACAACATGCCGGCTCTTTTGCGCAGGAACATTTCCATGGCAAGAAGTGAAACAATAAAACCAAGCCAGCCAAAGGTTTGCCAAAGAGTGATCTCTGTGATCACGATTCTGCCCGAACTGATTGGGCGGAGTACCTCTTTGAGTTCATGAAAATTTTCTTCCCGGAGGAAGTTTCCACCCGAAGTTTCAGCCATTTCCCTCAACAGATTCTCATCACAGATCAGGAAATTTCTTTCTTTATTCTGACCACCTTTTACCTCGAAAGGGAGACGTTGTTCGGAGAATTCCATTTCGTCAAGCAGGGCGGGTGCCCGGATTGACATTTGATAGGAACTTGCTTCCAACCCAAAGGCTTCTCCCGAGAAAAGACCGTTGGAAGATTCCTTGGCCTGCATTGGAATGGTGGCCACCACTACATCTTCTTTCCAGATTAAGGCATCTACTTCAGGGAAAGGGGGTTCGGGCACTTTTCCTTCCTTGTCCCGTAACCGTACCCGAATGGGAATACCCTTGCCGAGGGCGTGAGCAGTTCCTCCCACATCCATGGAGAGATATTCCTGATTTAAAGCAAATGGTTGTTCCATGACTCTTGATGTGAGTTGATTCCAAAAACGCTGGTGGTACAAATCTGCCACTTCATAACGCCAACGCCAGGATTCATCAAAACCCAAATAAAAGGACTTTCCTGCACCGACTCTTTTTCCTGCAAGAACCGGAATCCGAGATTCTTGCGAGTCATTGCTATCTTTTCCCTGCAATGAAACCTCGAGGAAAATCTCAGAACCGGGGAGGGCATTGACGGGAGATGTCCATGCGGGCAAGGGGAGGTGATTCCAAACTTCTTCATTTCTTTCCTTGATAGGATCAAGGGTCAGTGCACTAAGACGCTTGGAGGCTTCAGTTCGAAAATAGGCAGAAGGGCTAAGCCGAACCGGACCTTTTTCTATCCACCCAACAGGAAAGAGCGAAAAAACTGGATGCTTTTCGAAATTTTCATAAGTCCGAAGTTTTTGCCGGGGGCCATCAATAAATAAGATTCCTCCGCCCCGCTGGCTCACAAAATCAAAGAACCAGCCTTGTTCTTCTCGGGAGAATTCATCGGGTGGAATCTCACCATATATAATCAGGTCGAATTCGAAGAGGTTTTTTCTTTGTGTGGGAAATTCGCCTGGTTCATCGCCACGGGGGAGACTCCGCTTGGAATCCTTGGGCTTTCCCCAAACGCATACAACTTCCCATCGTTCGTCGCGGTCAAAAAGGTTGTTGAGATATCTTGTTTCCCATCTTGGACGGCTGTCCAGAATGAGTAGCTGATTCTTTCGCAGATTGGCATCAATTGAAAAAGTGACTTGATTATTTTGGGCCTCTGCTTCGCCCTCAATCGGATCCACCGAAACCGTAAAGTCCAATGGGACGGTCCGAAGTGCTTCTCTCTGCGATTCCGGAACTTCAGCTAACTGCCGTTCCACAATCTCTTTGGTAGGAAAATCAAAAGTCAATTGGTCTACCCCCCCTGCCACCCCAACCAAAGACTTTTCCCAAACGGATTGACCCAGGCTATCATGTACGGTGATTTTGTATGGCGTGCCTGGAAGTAAATTATCTTTAAATGCTAGAATACCTTGGACCCTGTCCTCCTGATAGACTGAGTCAGGGGTAATTGCCTGAAGGAGAGCAAAGTCTTGAGGGCGCTTATCGTTGCCTAAGCCAACTGTGTAAATGGGTAAATTACGAACAGATAGAAGTTTGGCCGTTTGTAAAGGAGAGCCACCGTAGTTGTGTCCGCCGTCCGTTATCAGTACTGCAGCGGAACGGGTATTTTCTGAATCCGCAGGATCTTCTTTTTCAGTTTCCACCCGTAGGGTGTCCAAAATACCTTTGGAAAGATCGGTGTAGGGAGATTCGGGACTTATGTCGGGTTTAAAATCATCAACTTCCGAAAGATTATCCCAAATTACATCTGTTGCATTTTCGGAAAGGTTTCGAATTTCCAAAATATGGGTGTCCTTAAATTCTTCCAAAAATCCACTGGTTGGATGGTTGAGCAATCGGGTTGCCCGTTCGATTCGGGAAAATTGCTCCAGATTTGCAACCGCTTCATTAAGGGTGGCAATGTTTTGATCAAGTAATGACTGTGCATATTGCGAAAAGTCTTCTTCCATAAGAAGGGAAATCTCCAAGGCTTCCGTGGCGAGTCTCTCATAATCAATCTTTTCTTTAGCGACTCGTGGGTTTAGCAAATCGGTAAATTTTTGTCTCACTCTATCCCTCATCGAGAGGGTGCTTGAAGATTTGTTGATTGCAAGTGGAGCGGAAAATCTTTCGCCAGAAATGGGTCTTTCTAAAGTTCCGTCAGGTAAAGTCCATCCAAAGGCACAAAAATCATCACCGGTTCCTTCTTTATGAATCATCTCAATCGGGTAGACGAAGCCTTTTTTCAGAGAGATGGGAACACTTGCAATACTTGCATCCCATGAGAGGGAAGTGTATGAATTTACCTCCGCTATCTTTTTAAAGTTTTCCGTTCCCGGCTGGGCAATGCGTAGAACGGAGGTGTCATCTGAATAAACCCAGAATTTATATTCTCCATCCATGGGTGCTTGGAGAAAAGCTCGAATTCTTCGACCAAATAGTTCACCCGTATTCCGCTTGGTTTCAGACTTGGTCAGGTAAAAGCTTTGATCGGGTTGACCATTTTTATATCTTGCTGTCCCTGTGAAATCTTACCAGTGATCACCGTGAAGGTTAAACCATACTTCCTCCAATAAAAAATTCTCCTTGGTAGTCTCCTTGATTTTCGAAACGGTGCCTTCCAGAGATTTGATTACGGAGAAAATAATCTCGCGGATTTGCTTGGGGTTCTGATTCGTAAGTCCAGAAGACTCCTGCTCCCTTAAAAGTTGGGCAAGAACTTTTAATTCCCGGCTGGCTTGGTGTATACGAAAATCAACTAAGTTTGATCCCTCGGGTAGAAAACCATGTTCCCGGGCAAGAAGAATTTTTCTCCCTGGACCGAGTGCCTTGTCCGTGAGGTCCATACTTTGAGAAGAATCCAAAAATACCGTTATTCTTCCTCGGTTACCTTCTTCTTTTTGGAGACGGAGAACGGGGCCAGCCAGTGTGAGAGCAAGACCGAGAAGAGCCAAACTTCTTAATCCTGGAAGAACCCAGCGTAGATGCCCAGATGTTCCTTTACGAATTTCCCTTCGGTAAATCCACCAAACAAGAACGACAAGACTCAGCCCGGCAGTCAGGGCTTGCCAAAGGAGCCATTCTCCAGACCATAGTAATTGTATGTGGTCAGCCTCGGTCATAGTCGGGCAACTCTCCCAAACTTGCGAAGTAGAATGACTTCAACCAGAAGTAAGCCAAGCACAACAGCCAAAAGGATTTGCCATGTTTCCCGTCCAAATTTACGACGACTGTCCATGGTGAGGTAGGCATCCCAACCTTTTCCGTCCCGACCATCAATACGGTTAATATTCTCGGCCAGTCCTGCGGATGCTTCTTCTATTTGCTTATCGTCTGCTTTGTCCAGAATAGATTCAGTAGTGGATGGAAGCACTACATATTTGGCAATGGCTTTTTCTGGGTCTGATAACAGATAAGTTCCCGGTAATCGGGTATCAATAAACTCGAGAAGGTAACGATCCTTTCTTTTGCGGGGTATAAGTTTACGGATTGAACCATTGGGAATCTCCATCTGATATTCCACTTGTGCCTCCACATCAGTTAGATAGTGCGTCAGAGGCAATCCGGCACTTACTGTTCGAGGTGGCAGCACTTTTTCTGAAAGATAAGTCGAAACTTGTTGCACAAAGGGAAGATAACTGGGACGTGCGGGCAGGTTGGTCCAGTCGGTGTCTATGGTGGTCGCCCAAAACATGACTACTCCCTTTCCAACTTTCTTTTCCACGAGAAGGGGGTTTCCATTCTGCAACCTAGCTAACACTGTAACTTTCGGATCAGTACGGGCCTTTGTTTCATCAAGATGAGCCCATTTAAGAATTTGTGCTTCAGAAAGGCTGCCATTTCGGGGGTCATTGAACATGGATAAGGCGGGGTGTTCAAAAAATGAATTGGTCACATTTGAAGATTTCAGTTCATTTTGCAGACTTCCTTTGAAACCGAGGATTGGCATTGGAAGGAAGGTGGTTCCCCCAGTTCCCCACTGTTTATTGTACCAGTCGAGATTCATTCGGTTTCCCGAGCAAACGAATACCCCTCCTCCGTTTTCAACGAACAATTCTAAACTCTGTCTGATTGCAGGATCGATTGTTTCCACATTGGCAAGAACAACGAGACTTTTATCAGTAAGCAGTTCTTTCTTGGTAAACTGACCGATTGAAACGGTTGTTGCTTCGATCAAATCCTTCATGTCCACGGATCCAACCGGATTTGGGGCACCGGGCCTGGTATTTTCCAAAAAAGGGGTGAGGGCCAGTTTCAGGAAATCAGTATCTCCACGGAGCCATTCATCTGATGGGTCTCCATCCACTAAAAGAACCCCAATCTGTTCGATTACGCTAACGGCCACACTTCGGCGGTTATCCTGTGGCAGGTCATCGGAGGCGACTACTTCTATGTGCACAACCTTGGGGCCGGCAGATTCAAAACGGTGAGTAAAAGAGACCTGGGTCGTTGCATCCGGTCCCAAAGATACTGCGGCCTCATCCAACACGGATTCATTCCGGTCAGTCAATAATCGGACCTGCAGATTTCCGTCATAAGTCTCGTCGCTTAGATTTTTTAGCGTGGCTCTGATTCGGAGAGGGTGCCCGATCCCGACCGTCTGGGAAGAAACAACAATTTTTTCAACCGATAGATTTTTTTGGGTCTCTTTCCCGAAATCCACCCAGGTCAATTCAGGTCCGTTCGGTGTGGATGCAAGTCGTTCACGAAAGGCATCAATCGCGGCACCATCCCATTCTTTCCAATCCGTTTTCCTAAAATCAGAAAGCAGGATGATTTCCCTTTTCAAATTCTTTCCTTTCGAAACAATTGAAAGTGCCTGATCAAGCCCCGCGAGCAGAGATGCTTTATCCCCCTGGGCTTCTAAATTTTCGACCCGGATACCAAGGGCACTTGTATCGGATGTGGGCTTTTCAAAGAGGGATGCGGTGGTTCCGCCAAGTTGGATGATAGAGGTTTCAGACTGTTTGTGTTTGTTTTCGAGAAAGCCAGAAATAAACGAACGGGCTTTCGAGAAACCATTGGCCGCATTCATTGACAAACTGTCATCAAGGAGAAGGACCGTGCTCGATGGAACATCTCCTGAAAGGGCGGAAACCTTTTTTTCTTTTCCCCATTCTGGAAGTAATCCAAAGGCACTCAATAAAGTGGCAAGTAGGCAACCGAGGCTTAGCAGACCCCAAAGCCATCGGGTTGTTTTAGAAAATGCTACAAAAATCAAAAAGAGCAGGGAGGCAAGGGGCAGAACCAGGAAAAGTAGAAAAGCATTCCAGTTCATTACCACCATCCTGGCTAAGGTAAGGGCAAGAAGGATGGGAATAGCACAACGGATGATTAAAATGATCCATTGTTCAAGTTGGATTTGTCTGCGGTTTTTGCGGAGCACAGATTCTAAAAGATGGGTCGCACCCCACTTGATAATTTTAAACCGACTTCGATTAAAAAGATGAATGGCCAAAGGGGCAAGAGCCGCAAAAGCACCTAATACAAGGACTCCGTTTAAGAAGCTCACAGATGAATAGGCATACCCGCTTTTCCCCGGGCAGCCAGGAAGGAGGCAAGTCCCTCCGCATATGGTTCGTTGGTAGTCATGGGGAAGAGTTGTACCCGATGCTTGTGACAACCCTTTACCAAGGCTTCCCGATAATCCTTCAGGTTTTCTAAATAGGCTTCCCGTAGATGCACTGGGTCAACTGTATGTTTAAGTCCTGCATTTTCGAGGCAATCAAAGCGGGTCCATGACCGGACTGGAAAATCAAGTTCATCGGGGTGCCAAATTTGAAAGATGGCCACATCGTGCTTGGCATGGTTGAAATGAGCCAATCCTTTCAAAATCGAAGGTATGTCTCCAAAGCAATCTGAGATGACAATCACTAAGCCCCGTTTTTTGATTTGTGGTGCGATCTCATGAAATACTTTTCCCAAATCCGTATCTTCCCCAGCTTTGGTTTCACCAAGAAGATCAATAATTTGACGGGTATGTGAAGCACCTCCACGTGGAGGCACGATCGAGCGGACTTTGGAATCAAAAGTAGTCAGACCTACACTGTCTGTTTGACGAAGAGCTAAGTAGGCAATGCAGGCACCGAGGCTGGAACCGTACTCTAGTTTACTTAGGCCATCCTCTTGCCCGTACGCCATTGAGCCACTTGCATCAAGTAAAAGATGACACCGCAGATTGGTTTCCTCTTCATATTCCCGAACATAGAAACGGTCAGTTTTGGCAAATACTTTCCAATCGAGCCTGCGTATTTCATCTCCCGGAGTGTAAGCACGGTGTTGTTTGAATTCGACGCTGAATCCTTTGTGGGGGGAGCGGTGCAGTCCCGAACAAAATCCTTCCACCACGCGCTTTGCCAGAACTTGATGATTGGCTAAGCGAGATAAATCCTTGGGATCAAGATAATCGGTTACAGTGGCCATCCGAAATGCGGATTGGTTAATTTAGAGGATGGCTTCTTCTTTTTCAGGAACCGCCTGAATGCACCGATCGATGATCGATTCGACAGTTATACCCTCCGCTTCCGCGTTGAATGTTGGAACAATTCGGTGCCTGAGCACCGGATGTGCGAGTGCTTTAACATCTTCGACTTTTGCCGCAAATCTTCCGTTCAACAGGGCCCGTACTTTTGCACCCAGAATTAATTGCTGGCAGGCCCGTGGCCCGGGACCCCACTCGATCAAGTCTTTGACCCAGTTTTCAGCACCCTTTTCCTTCGGGCGTGCCATTCGAACGAGGTCGAGAACATAATCGTATACATGATCAGGGACTGGAACTTTTCGGACTGTTTCCTGGCACTTCTGTAGTGTCGGGCCGTCGATCACTGGTTTCAGTTTGGATTCAAATGTGGAAGTTGTTTGTTCGATGATTTGCCTTTCTTCGTCCCGGGAAGGATAATCAACTATTACTTGAAAAAGAAATCGGTCACGTTGGGCTTCCGGTAACGGATAGGTGCCTTCCTGTTCAATCGGGTTTTGAGTGGCGAGTACAAAAAAGGGCTCTTCTAAGTGGTAGGTCGTTCCACCAATCGTCACCGAATGCTCCTGCATTGCCTCCAAGAGAGATGCTTGGGTTTTGGGTGGGGTACGGTTGATCTCATCCGCGAGAATAATTTGACTAAATATCGGTCCTTTTTCAAAAACCAGTTCGCGGTGACCCGTTTTTTTGTCTTCCTGAATAATATCAGTACCGGTGATGTCAGCCGGCATAAGATCGGGAGTAAATTGGATTCTTCGAAAACTTAAATCTATAGCTTGGGCCAAAGATCGGATCATTAAGGTTTTGGCCAGTCCGGGAACTCCTTCTAATAAACAATGTCCCCGGGCAAGCATTGCAATTAGCAACTGCTCAAGTACTTTTTCCTGCCCAACAATTACTTGGTGGACCTGTTCCTTTATCTTTTCATAGGAGGATACCAATTCTTTGGCTAATGCTTCGTCGTCGGAACTAGTTTTTTTCGGGCTCATCTTTTTTTTGCTTTGGTGAATAAAAGTCATGATTAAAAAGGGCGAATTGTCATGACAGGCATCAACATTGAGAATGACATAAAAAAGATAAAGCAAGAAAAATTCTTGCTAATTATTGAATTAAATCAGTGGGACTACACCGCCAAAAATTCCTGGAGCAGAAGCTTGTGCACATCTGAAGGTTCCAAAGAATCTTTTCCAGTTGACGAAGAACCAAGAATTACTGGCCAGTCTAATGGGTCGGCAGGGACGATACCGTGACTTCCTTTGACTAAACCGGAGTCCAAAGGAATCAGGTCCATGTGAATACGGAATCCTAATTTCTTCGCCAAAAGTTTTCGTCCAGCAGTCATTGCCGGAAATGTGATTTTTGGATCGATAAACAATTCCGCGGGGTCGTACCCGTGTTTACGATGGATATCTATACATCTCGCAAATTCAGGTGCCTGCTTCTCGTCCTCCCAAAAATAATAGGAAAACCAGGCATCTTCCTTTGCAAAAGCAACTAAATCGCCTGCCCGTTCATGATTTAAGCCGCATTGCTTTCTTTCCTCACCTTCGAAAACGGAGCCCACGCCATCAAGGGATTCGAGGCATTCCCTCACCTTTTTAAGCATAACAGGGTTGGCCTGAGGTAAATAAATGTGTGCCACTTGGTGATCGGTCAAGGCGAAGGCCTGACTTCCTCCCGAATCGAGAGTTTCTAGCCCAAATTCCTTTTTAATATTCAACCATCCTTGGTGGCGAAATGCCAGATTCGGGTAAATAACCCGATCCACTTCGGTGATCCCATATTCCGAGAGAACGAGACATTTGACTCCATTCTTGGCAAGATTATCGATGAGAGATCCAGCGAGCTGGTCAATTTCTTGAAATGCTTTTTGGCACCTAGGATCGTTGGGTCCGTATCTCTGTAAATCGTAATCCAAATGGGGAAGATAAATAAGATTTAAATTAGGATGGTATTTTTCCTCCACCCAAAGAGCAGCCTTAGCAATCCATCGGGAGGAATCCAAGCCTGCCCGCGGACCCCAAAAAGCAGGGAAGGGAAATTCTCCCAATACTTTTTTACAATCTTCCCGAATGGAGAGAGGTTCACTGTGGATATCAAAGGCCTTCAATCCATCCGAACGGTAAAGCGGGCGTGGGGTAATTGAGTAATCAACTGTGGAATACATATTGTACCACCAAAATAAATTAGCACAGGTAAAGTCGGGATTTTGCTTGCGTAAGGTTTCCCAAATTTTTTCACCTTGAACCAGGGCATTGGATTGTTTCCAAAAATGGTGTTCATTCAGTGTACGGTCATACCAGCCGTTCCCGACTATGCCATGCTCAGATGGGAGTTTTCCTGTTAAGTAGGAGGACTGAGCTGTACAGGTAACAGCGGGTAACACCGGTCGGATTATTGCTTCTTGTTGACCAGATTGCCTGGCAAATTCCGTCAGTCTTGGGGTATGCTCACCTAGGTGACGACTGGATAAGCCGACAAGGTTAAGGATCGCAACACGCGGACCCTTTGCATGGTCCCGTTTTACCATACTTTATTTTGCAGGAATTGCGAGATTCCGCTCACGCAATTCATCAAAAGCCGATTTAATATGGTGTTTATCCATCGCATGGACTTCAACGCCTTCTCCGATCCCCTGTATCAGGGTGATAGTCAGTTCTCCACCGAGATGTTCGCGAAATTCATCCAATCCAAGAAGAATCTTCGACTGTTCTTCCTTGTCAACTTGGTGAAGGATGCAATTGTATGTTAAAAACCCGAGCCGCTCGATCAGATCAATCGCACGGTATGCGGTCGCTTCCTTAACCAGACCAATTCTTGAAGAATAGAGGAGATCAACCGCAAGTCCAATCGCAACAGCGTCTCCGTGCCCAATCCGAAAGTCAGATAATTGCTCAAGTTTATGGGCTACCCAGTGACCAAAATCAAGCGGACGGGCTGAACCTTTTTCGAAGGGATCACCCGAGGTCGCAATGTGATCAAGATGTAGGGCTGCACTCTTACGAATGACCTGTTCCATGGCGTCCATTTCAAAGCTAGCAAGTTCATCCGCCCGCTCCTCGATTTGTTCAAAAAACGAGCGGTCGCGAATCAGGGACACTTTCACCGCTTCGATAAACCCAGCTCTTTTGTGATTACTTGGTAATCCACGTAGGAACGAGAAATCATTGACCACTGCATCAGGAACCGCAAAAGTTCCCACCCAGTTTTTCTTTCCGAAAAAATTGATTCCGTTTTTTACGCCCACTCCGGCATCGCCTTGGCTAAGACTGGTAGTCGGGAACCGGATCAATCGAAGCCCACGGTGAGCGGTGGCTGCGGCAAAGCCAACCATGTCCAAGGCAGCACCTCCTCCAATCACAATCACATAGGAGTGCCGGCACATCGCGTGTTCATTTAGATCGGTCCAAATTTCCTCAATGTATTGGAAATTGTTTTTGGCCGGTTCTCCTCCGGGAGAAAATTTGGGGGAGCAAACTAATTCCAGTCGATCCTCCCGAGAACGAAAATAACTTTCAATTTGCTCGGGCAGGTTAGGCATGCCGTCCAGTAAGCCTTCATCCAAGTAAACGATCACTTTGGTGGGCTGTCCCCTGCGTTTTGGTTGCAGAATGTCAGCCAAGGTCTCATTGGTCGAGGAGAAGGAGTCACGGGTAAAAAATACCTGATGATTTAGATCCAAGCGAATATTACGATTAATCGTGGCAAAACGTGAGGGCATAAATCCTAGATTATGGCTCCTACTAGGTCGCCGCAAACTTCTTTTGTAAAATTAGGGAAATTAGGAAAAAGAGGTAGCAGTACGGTGCGAAGGGTGGGTGATGGAAGCAAAGTGCCAATCCGTCGAGTGCGCAAATTGAGGCAAGAAGAAGAGATACTCCCGCTCCAATCCCGCCAGGTATCTTTCGGTTCCGAATGATTTGCACGGCTCGACCTACATGCCAGCCCATGAAAAGCATTCCGAAAAGGGCTGGGAATAGATTTTCAGGTTCAAATAATTGCAGGTCGAAAACCCTGTACAATCCCAAAAGGCAGGGAAGAAAAAGTAAAAGGACCGGCAGAAGATTTTTGTCATCTGTGTTTGGCTTGGCTTCTCCGCGTGCGTACAGGCTGATCCCCACCACATAAAGCCCAAGAGTAGTCGAGATGATTACAGTGTTAAGTTCAAGACCTGAGTGGTCACCGGCAGTTCCGGCAACGAGCCAAAGAAGTGTGCGGCAACTACCCATGATCCAAACCGAACCCTTCCATTTTTTGTGCAGAATATCGTACACCAAAACCGCTACTACCAGGAGCAAAACCCACAAGGCCGGGCACCCGGCTCGAAATATAAGTATGAGCCCGCCCATCCCCATGCCAGCCATCCCCATGACCCAGACTTTTTCCGGAGCTATTTTTCCGGCTGGAATCGACCACTGTTGATTACATT
>ERZ802830.1054-NODE-1054-length-27044-cov-7.0199_pt1 | contig 27044 bp, 22 predicted proteins | sample MGYA00345654_ERZ802830 | MGnify/ENA primary metagenome ERZ802830 (study PRJEB30503, sample SAMEA104212375) | marine metagenome | biome: Westerlies Biome; feature: [SRF] surface water layer (ENVO:00010504) within the epipelagic zone...; material: water...
CTTTTACTTTTTGATGACATACAATACACGAGTCATTTGTTGTAGACATAATATATAAAGTTATCAATAAAAATAGTTATATTTATAGTTTCTGATTTTAGACTCTACTTATTTTTTACCTTTCTTTTTTTTCACACCCACTGCCGCACTTATTGATGGCGTCGAACTCGCACTGTGTAAATGTGGTACTCTTCGCGAAGCAACCGTAGCATCCAATACTTCATCTATGTTTGAAATACTATTACTATCGGAGTATGATAACGGATGGTCACCCAATACACTACCTTCGCCAACTGCAGCCACAGATTTCTCCATACCATCAGCAATTTTTGCTAATTGTGCAACTGCCGTACCAGATTTTACTGCTGCCATCAACTGTTTAGAAACTCCAGAAAGTTTATCGGTTTTATTACCTGCTGCTGCCACCTCAGCTTTTAATGCATCCGTTACACCTTTAATAACTACAGCCTTTTCATCTGCATTCGAATCGTCATATCCACTTGCTTGAAGTCTACCCAATGCAGCCGCAACTTTGGCACTTGTTATACCTGCCAATGCGCCTACAGCAGCAGATTTTTGTAAAGCATATTTCACGCGCAACGATTCTTCTTCTTCTCTTATTTTATCCACCACATCATCCAAATCAGATTTACCTGAAGCTTTCATATACTCTTCTAATAAACTATCGTCCCCTGTCTGTTCTAAACTGTCCACAATGTCACCTAAACCAGCTTGTACTTTGTCTTTCATAGCATCTGGAATTAATTTAGACAAACCAACCAATGACGGACCACTAGATGAGGACTTCAATGTCGGTTGAACAGACGCAGAAGTGTAATTCATTCGGTGCAAAATAACATCTACGGTATCGCCTGGTCTACTGTATGAAATGGCAGTCCCAATAATAAAACGATTTACTAATTCGGAATCACCATAATCCATTAACATATCACCACGTGGACGTACGATAAATTGAAGTTTTTCCCGCGGCAATCCTTGTTGAAGTGCACGTTTGTATTGATTTCCACGACCAGTTTGACGTAATTCTGGCAAATCCATACATATGGTTTGTCCTGGGTAAATAACATTTGAACCATTATTGTATAATGTATTTAAACCCGCAATGGTACAAACAAAACCTTGTTCGTACACGTCACGGGATGGACTGAATTCTGTCACTGATACACCCATATATTGAAGTGTTTTCAAAATTTCTTTTCGTAATGCACGTTGTTTACCTAAAGAATTAGATGTGGTTTCAGCAAATTCTTGATTTGCTAAACCCATTGTAGCTGTTGCTGGTGCTGACAGACCGTTGGCAAATGAAAACACATGAAGTTCTTTATCATTATATCTACTTCCTTCTGTATTGCTTTTTGCAACTAGTTCGCCTTCCATAACGCGAAAACATTCGTCGTTGGTGGCTGCGTGAAAATATGGGTCTTTGATACGATTATATTTTACATCCTGGTAGTGTCTGATGTCGAAACGCACATTATAATCGAATGAAGTTGGTCTTGCATATGGTTTAATTCTACGTCTTTTAGCTCCTGAGGAATACATGATTTATTAAGTGTGTAATAAGATATTTATATAGGTGTTAAATGCTAATAATGGATTCGATATAATTATTATTTTTTAAATTCTCACAAACACCTCCATTCTCTCTAATAGTTTTCCTTGATCCGTTGAGAAAACCGCACTTCTTTGTCTTTTTAATGGAGTATTCTTAAATGGTAAATGATGTACAATTGCAATTGGTATTCTATACACACACTCTTTAAATTCTTTATTTCCCTCTTCTAACACTGGGATAAATTGATAATATTCTTCCTCGCCTTGTACAGAATTATCAGTTTTTTGAACCAATTCCTTTGAACCATCTGGACACATAATCGCTTCTGCTTGTTTCATCACTTGTTTTCTAAGACCCAACCATACACATTGACCTTTCTTTAAACGTTTATTACCCAACGCACGACCAGCATCCGTTGACCAATAATTTGGTAATCGACATCTTCCACGAACCGTTACATTTAATAAACGTTGAAATTGTGAACCTGTATCCATATCATTAAGCATTACACCGAAATAATGCCAATCCGATAAAATGTTTTCTAAACCTTGCCTATCTGCACGATAACGTCTTTTACCAGGGTTTCCCATATTATCGCTATCTTTTGTCGTTCTCAACAAATAATTTAATACTGGCAAATTTGCCACCACATGGAATTGATTGCGAGAATTAGAAGAAACATCTTCTGCTTTAACAAACAATATATCACCTTCATCATAAGCTTTCTCATACTCTTTATGGAAAGGACGACAAAACAACGGTGCTGCCGCTGTTGAATTCGTTTGCATCTCTGTTACTGAAGTGCTCAGTGTTGGATTTCCTAACGATGCAACCGATGGTAAACCTCTCTTTCTTGAAACCACATTTGTTGCTGGGATTGCTCCTTTTCTTATAGCACCAGGAGTGGGTGCAGGATTACGTAAAGATGTTCCGAGAATACTTGACATAACTTTTATAAATATTAATACCGTCTTATTTATAGGTGATTTATGAAAATGAGTATGGTGTCATTGATTTTGTGTTACCTGATTTTGATTCTTTTGCCAACGGACCTTTATAATATTTTATCAAGTCCATCTTATGTTTTGACAATTGTATCCATTGCTTCACCGCACTTGTATTAATACGAGTCTCACCCGTTTGGTTGTTCCTAGATAATATATTTTGCTTGCGAAAATGATATTGCATCGTATCCACAAAACGAATTTCACCAGCTATCACACGCTTCGCATTCACACGATGTTTCGCAAAATGATCCCGACAAATCTCAGGTGTTATTTTAGGTGCATCCAATCCTTGTTTTTCCAATGGCTTCTGTACATGCTCCGTAAACATTTCTGCCTGAATACGATAAATCTCATCATCCCTTACATTACCTGTTAATGCTGTGTCTATATCCTCCATACGAGATATTATCTCATGTGCATCACCAGTACCAGCATCACCATGTTTACATAATGGACACTCACAATCTAAACCATGCTCTTCTTCCTCATCGTCTGAGAACGCACAAGGACAAAATTCACCTTCATCGTCTTCTTCACCGTCCGCCGCACCTGGTAAATCTAACAAATTTAATGCCATTTTACATTACAAATCGATATTTATAGTCTACATTGATTCAATCTTTTATAACTGTTCACAACCTCAGACGCACTATCACACTGTAATAGACCTACACTACAGTTACATGATTTCATTGGTTCGATATATCGTAATAATTCACCAATTTGTTCTTGTTGTTTATTAATGATGTCCAATAAATTTCTATTATCTACTGTCATATTATTTGCATTACCTACTATAGTGCCATCATATTTTATTTCTAATGCATTATTTCTACTAGTTTCCCCTTCCCATATGATAATAGTATACGTTTATAGTGTTTTATAATACAACATATTGCCATCTCGCATCTTCTACAAATGCCTGCAATGATGTATAGGAACCCTTTAACAATTGTTCACAACATGATTGTAATTCACCGGATACGAAGGAAGATAATTTATCGGGTGGACAAGCATTGTCTTTCATGAAATACGATACGGCAAACGGCTCTTGATACAAACAAAAAAATATCAATGAATGTTTCAACAATCTATTATCTGTGCTTTTGGAAATTTCCATCATGCGTTTTAAACGAGTAGACCTTCCAATATAGTTTTTTTCAAGTTCACTAACAAAGCAATCAACGGTTTTTTGAAGGATGGTTGTGTCTGGATTCATGATGACATTGTATAATAAATCATCGTTCATTCGTTTGGTTTCTATTTTTTCTGCTTCATTGTATAAATGTGGATATTGAGATTCTTTTGAAGACATTTGTTTTTCAATGGTCATATTCGCGATCGTATATTACGAATCCGAACTATGTTAACAACTTTATAATTTGATATATGGATTTGACATCTTTTCATAACGTTGTAAAATATCAGATTCAAAGTCGTTCTATGAAACACTTTTTTATGCCAGCGATAAACGTTATAAACGCTGTAAAAGAGTACAATATAATAAGAGCTAGTTCTGCTAAAAAGTTAGTTACAACGATTACAAACAATGTTTTGGTGGATAGTATTCGAAAAAGCAGTAAAATTGTTCAAATTGATTCTGTATCTCCGTTTAGTAAATGTTGTATTTCAAAAATTAATTTGTCAGATACGAACGGTATAACGTTGATAATATATGTACAAGATAAACCGTCTATTTTTTGTATTCATCAACGTTTTTTAATTATTGTACATAAATATTTCAATATCGTGCATTTTGACGATGAAATGTATAAATTATTTAAATCATGGACATTAAAAAAGTTTACAACGGTAGATTTTATAAATAAAAATAACATTGAAAACGTTTCAAATAAATTTTTAGAATATAATAATTCATCGAATGTTAATTTATTGTATGTTAAATTCAATTCAGTGTGTGAAATTTAGTATAAATCATAATACTTATATGTAATGAAGTTAAATATTGTACACTTTTTCTTGGCATGGTGGTTTCAAAATACAGGAATCATAATATATGCTGCCTCATGTATATGGACAGGATTAAACGAATTTGAAATAGGTACATGTATCGTATTATTATTTGCTACACTTACAAAAGAACACTACGTTAAACAATCTCTTATTTTATGTTCTATATTGTCTCATTTGATTATATTTTTAACCTTATTGTTTATGTATATGTACGAATCAAAGAAAAAAATAGTGTTATTGGGATGTATACTATTATCAATTATACCAAATCAGCATAATCCTTTTAGAGACCATTTGTTAATAAAACTAGTTGTTTATTGTTTAATTGTATATCGAATAAACAAATCATCCGGACTACCCATATCGAAATATATATGTTTTTCTTGGATTTTTTTCACACATGTAGGTTGTCTTATATTTTTACCGATACAAATTGTGTATGATACATATAATTATAAAATAAATTTTAATGTTTAGCTCTTTTTAATGGTCTATACTCTGTATCTTCATCTGAATCACTATCGTCCCAATCACCTTCTTCTTCAGATGTTTCTTCTTCATCAAATTCTTCTTCGTCTTCCTCGTCTTCTTCTTCTTCTTCTTCGTCATCTGGGTCAAAATCATCGTCATCATCATCGTCATCATCTTCTTCGTCTGTCAATGGTGCAAATACACCAATCCAATCCTCTTCGTCTCCATTTTGATTTTTTTGCGTTTTCAAAAAACGTTTCCAATCATACGGTTCAGCACCATTGTCATAAATATGCATGGTGATGTCTGAAACGGTTTGATGTACCGAGTCAAAATCTTTCTTATCATGTACCGAACTCAAACATAAATGTTTACCATGATAACACCAAGTACAATCAAATCTACTCGTACCTGGTGAATTTCGCTGATATACTACCATAGTCAACCCTTCATCGGAAGTATCAAGTACAGTATCACCGTGAATCATTAAAATTCTATTGTCGTCGTCGTACATGCATAATACAAACGTTTCGTTTTTGTCCGTCCAACCGGTTAATGTGTGTTTTATTTCTTGTACAGTTGTGAACATGTCTTTCCAATTGTGCCATGATTCTTTTTCTTGTATGTTGTTTACTGTTATTTTTGTCCATCCTTCATCATGATGAAATAATAAATTATGATTATTTATTATTACTTTTTTGTCAATGTTCCTGTATGTGCGCTGAGTTTTGTTTTTATCCTCAAATATTAACTTATTTACCACATCGTTGTTTAAATTACCAACCTTTTTGTTTATTTTGAACGTTGGCATAGTATTTTGTATGTAAGAGCCATATATATTATATTTTTTACAGTTGGTTGAATCCAATTATACGTTTAGAATATGAGTATAATATATAAGAATCATTAAAAAATGAACATCTATGCACTAACGGCAATGACGTTTTTATCCGTTAGTGGGGGTCCAATTGGTATGGAAATAGCAATGATAGGTTCAGACATCTATACCATTCTATTATGTCTTACATGGTTATTGATAACATATATTGTACCTATTGCGTATATGTCGTATGAGCTTGCCATTGAATTTAAGGATATGCAAATGGGTGGACCAATTGGATGGGTTCAAAAAGCGCTAGGTAAGCGATGGGGAATAGCAAATGCGGTGTGGGATTTAATCGATACACATATAGATAATTCTATATATCCTGTATTGTTTGCGGACAATGTAATTTCTTTAGGTGTACCTGAAGATTATAAAACGTTTGTAGCGTGGGGAGTCATTTTTGTTGTTTTTATTATAAACTGGGGCGAAGTGGAAGGTTTAACTTCAATATTTTTGTCTATTTTCATACTGTCACCGTTTATTGGATTAATGTTAGTAACACCATGGAATAACATGTATGTCTATAGTTCTGTTCCAACGTTTACATCTTTGAGAACTACATTAACAATATTGATTTGGAATGTAAATGGATATGACATGACGACTACATATGTGCATAAAGTAGAAGATGCGGAGCATAAGTATTTTTGGGCATACGTGTTTAATACTGTAGGAATTTATTGTATGATGTTTCTAGTATTTTGTCTAGGTACATATTATGTTCATGACACTTCCGAATGGTCAGATGGTTTATTTGTTTCAATAGCATCGTATCATGGTGTGGCATTTAAATGGTGGATGGGTTTATCTGCACTTGCCGCATCATTTGGTGTACTTACCGCAGAATTATGTTCTACATCGTATTTGTATAATGGATTATATGTATTGGGATTTGGTAAAATTTTTCAAAATAGACAATTCAATCTTTTGATTAATTTAATTTTGTTATGTTGTGGTGTTTTAATAAAATTAGACACGTTAATATCGTTATCTGCTATTTTAAATACATTAACATTAAATTGTGAAATAGTGGCATGGTTAAAAATAAAAGGATTGTCGTATTGGCGTGTTATATGTTCATGTTGGATATTTTTTAATAATGTGTTCATCATGTCATGTTTATCAATGGAATGTATCGTTTCTATTTTGATATCTTTTGGATTGGCAATTTTATCTATATGGTTATCTGAATTTACTATAAGTAACGAACAAAACATATAAATGTCTCAAGTAGCTGGCATTGGTTTAATTTTTATTGCATCCACATGTTCTAGTATAGGAATGAATTTTCAAAAATTAGCACATCGACAAGGTGAATATCATGACCCACGAACCATGCAAAAACCTAGAAACAAAACTCTTGACTCTTACGTATATTGTAGACCTTATATGATATTAGGATTTATATTGACCACAGCAGCAGTTATATGTGATTCCATAGCGTTGTTTTTTATTGGAACTACGATGATAGGTGTATTAGGTTGTATGGCAATACCAATAAATGTATTTGTATCTAGATATATATTATTTGAACAAATTAAAAAAACAGAAAAATGTTATATTTTAATTATAACTATTGGGTGTTTAGCATGCTTAATAACAGCAAAAAGCCATGAACCAATAGAAACGTTTATTCGATTCTCAAAGGTAGAAACCGCAATATATATTACATGTATATGGATATTTGCATTTGTTTTATACACCCTTACGTTGTTTATTAATAAAAATGATTTTCAACTTATTGTATTGAGCGTTATATCTGGTATTATGGGTTCACAATTTGTTTCCATGGGCAAATATTTATTAGATATCACATGGCTTATTAATAATAACATTCAAATACCACCTACCTTACAAATTATAGGTGTTTCATTATTGGCAATCATAGCATTACCATTACAAATTATGTTCTTAAATAAATCGTTGGAAAAGTTTAATGCTACACATTCAATAGCTATTTTTCAATGTACATGGTGCATTCTAAACGTAACACAAGGTATTATTATATTTGGAGATATGCAATCGGCATCAACGGTTGAATATGTTATTTTTATAATGGGTTTTGTGATGACATGTTTGGGTATAATTGGTTTATCTAAACAAATTGGAGATGAACCTCTTTCATATTCCGACCACAGTCCATCATCGAGCGTTCCTTTATGAAATGATACAATCTATCTGGATGTTCAGCAGTTGCGAAATTATCATCCAATATACCACCAGCTTTCAAAGCTGCAATAACAATTTCGGAACAATACCATCTCGGAGACATGCCTAACCATGTATAAAACATCGGTTTCGGTGCAAATGGACCAGACCAATATAAAAAATATCCTAAATGATTAAAACCATCTGATACATGTTCCTTACAAAAATTTTTCATTTTTTTATATTGTTTCTCTGTACATTCTATACTACGAAATTCCCATTCTTTTCTTGAAAAACGCTTTTTACACAAATGTACCTTTCCACTATACACAATAGAACAAGCTTCTCCATATACATCGCTTTTGTTCCGTAATTCGTTATTCTTAGGAACAAACAACAATTCGGCATGTATATACGGTTTACCCGTTCGAACAGCTCTTGGTGCTAGCATAGAAGCAGCACTATTAAGCCACGATTCTTGTAAAACGGAACTATCACTACGAACAAAACATACCATAATTTGTCTAGTATTCATAAATTATATTGTTAATATCATACTTATATACTTTACTATTATATTTTAGTCATCTTCTTCCGTAGCCCATGCTGCAACATCACTATGAGGTGTTTCTAATTTTGCGATGATAGAAGACAAATCATCTGCATCTTCCGAATCACTTTCTGCCCAAAATGAATGCTCACTAGCCACATTATCTACATCACTTAACATATTGCTACCATTTGCACTACCACTCACACTACCACTCACACTACCACTCACACTACCACTCACACTACTTGTAGCCCAAGCACCTTCTGTATCACTACTACTTGCCCATAAAGCCATTTCTTTTTCATCACTTGAGGAAGAAGTTGCCCATTTTGGTTGAGGCCATGAGGATTGCCATCCCGATTCTTCAATATAATCTTCCGAATCACCTTCCGTACCAGAATGTATTAAGAATTGCTTTTGCTCCTCTACCATCATATCCATGTACACGTTCTTCATTTTGTTCGTTGGATCTAAAATAAATTCAAATGCTGAATCTTTCCACATTGCATACGTTGGAACCCTAATCGATTCGACTTCTGACCATGGAATACTGCCAACAGACGTCAAAATTTCATTCTGTGTCGTATCCGATATGTCAATTGTCAAAATTTCTCCATCTATTGTTATTTTATTTTCTTCCAAATCAATAGACAATAGAGATGTCATATCGTCACCGGTTGAAGGAACGATAAACAAATCATGATTCTTTAATTTTATGTTTCCCATACGTATTTCTCTAGTTAATCCAATATCATTGTCAATATAGTCTAAATGTGCCTCTAAATCAGACGGTGAAGTCAATTGTACATAATTTTGAACTATTTTACTTTCTATCCAACCATCTGATAATGTTCGTTTTGCTATTTCTGCCTTATACACAGCAGCATCGCCTAATACGGAAACATTTTCAATGTTGAGTAAACCCCTTCCTCTTATCTTATAATTTGGAATAGAAAAGCTTTCTATTTCACCAACGCTAGTCTTATCCCCATCGACATATATAACATCGGTGCCGTTTTCATATATAGGCAATATGTTTTTCATATTTGTTTTTACAATTTGGTCATCGACTACAACGTATATGCTACCATCGTTTCGTAACAAGGAAGCAAATGTATATGCTAAACGTTTTTGATTTCTAAATTCGTCATTATAACATACCGTAGTAGGTCCGTCCAATTTGAAAGGCTTTGTACGGTGTAAAAATTTAAACGGTATGTCTTCCAATAATAAATTATCATTGATTCGAACATTTGCAACCAATACCGTTTCGAAATCCTCACCGTTCTTAAACACACCATTTTCTGATTTTAATTCTTGTATCTCTATTTTTGTTTTTGTAATTAATTTGTTTTGGTCAATTATGTCTGACTGTACTGTCATAGGCAATAAATCTAATTCATATTGTTGCAATTTATTTTCCAACGTTTTCAATTGTACCATTTTTTCTACTGTTTTCAAATTAATTACATGTACTTCTTCAATAATTCCAGTAGAATATTGTTCAATTTTAAATGCATCAGTTTTACCTTTTAAATTTGTTTTGTATTGTAAAATTTTATCATATACATTTACAGGCGTATTGGAGGGACTTGGTACTTTGTAGGTAAACCCTACCGTTGTTCCTAAAGCATATGGTAATTCAAATGTTATTTGTTCATTATTTCCATTTAAACCAAAATAACCTAATTTATCCGAATCGTTTGCAGATGTTAATTTTTTTATTGATGTTGTAGGTGTATCACCTTGAATATAAATATCATCATTCAATACTGGATACACTAATTGTTTATTCACCTCAACTAAATTTTGATTTTCATCATACAATTTTACATAACCAGGTGTTTCTGATTCTTCATTGATTCGTAATCCTGACCATATTTTTTTATTACCCATGGTATAAAAACCATACGGCGTGATTACGATATCAGGTTGATCTTTTGTAAAATAACCACCACCATACTTTAAATCTGCTGGATATATCCAATCTACCGATGTTTTCATTGCATTCTTTGCTTTAACATCCACTAAACCTTCATTAAAATCTAAAGTAAATGATTTAGACTCCTTGCCTATTAACTGTTCTAAACGTTCTGCTTCTTTTATTTTAGATTCGACTTCTTTTCTTTCTTGTTCTTCCAAACGTTTTATTTCACGTTTATATGCTTCTTCTCGTTTTTTAATTTCCTGTTCTGCTGTAATTTTTGCATCTTTCAATTCCTTTGCTTTTTGTATTCTTATTTTCTCTTCTTCTTCTAAACGTTTACGTTTCTGTTCTAGTAATTCTTTTTTCTTGTCCTCGGCTTCTTTTTGTGCCTTTTTCAATTCATCTTGTTTGTTTGCGATTTCGTTTGATATGGCAGCTTGTTGTGCACCGGTAGCTGTTGCTAAATCAACGCGTTTATCTTCTATGTCTTCCTTTATTTTTTCTACTTGTTCATTTGCATCGCGTTCTTCTTCCCTTGCATCTTGTATTTGTTGTAACAAAGCTTGTAATTGAGTTTGTGAAGCTTTCACTAATTCTGCATCGATAATAGTTTCCCTATTCGATAAATCATTTGAAGCATTTTCTAATTCAGTTTCAAGCGTTGCAATGTCATTATCGTATAAATTTTTTATATCATTTAACCTTATATTATAATCTTGCAAAACGCTTTTTTCTGCTTGAATTCTTAACGATGTTTTTGTTATATTATTAAACATCGAGTTCCATTTTTGTATCTGTTTTTCAATTGGTTGAAGTTTACGTGTAGCATTATTAAACAATGAAAAGGATTTTTTCTGTTCTGTTTCCCAATCGGATTCATCTAATAATTCACCATTAACATCGGCAACTGCAACACTAGAGTCATAGTTACTGGCTCTTAATGATAACAAATTTAATTTTTCCAATTGTATATCATATTCATATTTTGCAAGCGATGGTTCTAAGGCTATACAACATTCTTCTGGTAAATCATCAGTCCATGGATTCATCCAGCGTTTGTTTTTAATAAAATTATTTATTAAAAGTTCATCTCTAGATTTTCGAATAAGTCCAGGTGCATGAATAGAAGTTGAATTGTTGGTTACATTTATTGATTTCAATTCGTTCGTTAATCGCTGTAGTTTTATACCGTCTTTACTAACTATAGAAAATGCAATTGATTCTTTTTGCATTTCTAATTTCATATCGTTTAATAACATTTTTTGCATATACAAAAAATTAGCTAATTCTACCACATTGTCAGGATCACTAAACGTGCCAGCGTTCAATGTGTTTATGGACGGTAATGATGCACCCACAGCCAATGGCATGCCATTCCTTTGTTTCATTATATTTCTTTTAAATACATCGACTCGGAATGCTGCATTCTGTCTATCAACATCGGAATATTTGGTTTCATTTATTTTATCTTGTAAAAATCGATTCCAAAAACGTTGAACAACTAAATTTTTTACTATATTGTCATGATTCGTTTTATCGTTTTGTAATTTATTTTTCATAGTCTGTACTTCATTTTCTATCGAACGTTTTCTAGACATATCGGTTATACCAAGAATTGCTCTGGCCTTCATCGTTAAACGTTTTACATCGAAGAAATTTAATTTTAATGGATTGCTCGTTTTACGTTTTACCTCGATAATTTGTTTCATATGACGTTGTACGTCTCTACCATATAACACATTTGATAATGGTACAACAGCATTTGGTTTTATAAAACACAATTGAACAGCATAATTTGATGTGTTTTTAGGCAAATTAAACATTTGCATAGGCTCACCATCTGTTTCTAAAGCGTTTACCCATGGTGTATCGTCCAACGACATTCTTGAATGTGTTGGGATTTTATATTGCCATACAAATCCAACTGTATTTTTAGTAACATTACCATCTACAACAGTGTTTTTTACACCTACATCGTTTTTATTAGACCACCAAGGTACGTCTGGAACGATACTGTGGGTGTCTGGGTCAAATGAAATAATAACCTTTGCTTTTAATTCAACACCGTGAAATCGATTTAATGATTGTTGTAATTTATTTTGGTATTCGGGCACATCAAATGTTGCAAATTGATCCCATGAAGATTCTAAAGCCACGCTATTGGTTTGCTTTGTTGTATCTATTTTAATTCTGTTTTTACACAATCCTGGTTTAGGTATATTGTTCCAAGGTTTTGGCGGCAAATTTTCTGTATTTTTTGGAATGATTAACATGTTTTTATATGGAACAGGATGTATATCTAATTCAACTGGTTTTAAATTTTTAGTCATTTCTTCTATTGCTAACAATATACTGCCGTTTAAAACAACACTATTGTCGAAAATCTCATTTTTTATGCTTTCTCCTTTCATATTTTTAAGTTTCCAATTTGGTTTTGCTTTAACTATTTTTTCCAATTTATTTAAAATATCCTTACATTCCTTTTCACCAGTTAAAACTTTGTCGGATAACATTTTTACACTTTTTTCTACTTTTTTCTGATTTTTCCATTTATTTGACAATTCACCTAAAAGCTGCTGTTTTATAGTAAGTGAAGATGAATTTACTATTAATTGTTTCTTAATAGTAGCAACCTCAAGCTGTATGTCTCTTCTGATTCTATATTGTACCTTTAAATTAGAACGATTGCTTTTTTGTTCATTGATACATGATTCATAATCATTTACTAAATTTTTAACATCCGATGCACATCTTGAAGAATATGGATAAGATATTGCATTAGGATTCAATTTAATTAATGATTCTCTCAATTCATCCAACAACGGTAAATCAATGTTATTTATCGGTGGCATCATCAATGAAATATCCGTTTCGTTTACAATGTTCAATTTATTTGAAACACCGGGATGATTTCTAAGATAATAAAACCAATCGTATCGATTACCTTCTGGGTCAAATGTATTGTTAAATACACTGTCTATGCTACGTTGTAAATGTTGAACTTTACTCGTTTTCCGTGCATTTTTATTGGCGTTAGATTTACTAGATGTCCATGTGAATGGCGATGTCATATGAATCCTTATCATCTATTATAACTCTTATATATAGGTATTATTTTCATTGCAAACATGAACAAAAAAAATACATGTAATAGATTTATGAGAGGTAATATACAAATAACTAGTAATTCTCTTAAAAGTATAAAATTAAAAGCATGTTGTGGTTGTTCCTTATTCCTTCTTGTGGTTTTTTTTTCAATATATTGGATTAATTGGGATGCTGCTATTGTTTTCTATCCACCTAGTTTAAGTGATATACAACCTGGATTTACAAAAGAAGTAGATTTAAATAAACTTCATACAAAAAGATGGTATGAAAAAAGAGCTTATGTTGAAGATATATTCAAACATTCTTGTGAAACATATGATTACACATTATTAACGAATCTAAACATAAGAATATTAGGTTCACGTATATCTGATTCCATGTGTTATAATTGTGTAAATAATAAACTTTATATCAATCTAAACATTCAACCACAAATGTCACAAAAAAGACTCATATGCAACGAAACATACGGTAACAAATGGACTATACGAAAAGATAGATTTCATCCATTACAATATTCATACATAGACAAAACAACACTCAACAGAGAAACACATACCACCATCAATTACGAAGAAACATGTCTATTTTACCAAGCAAACGATTTACTAAAAGGTACATGGACTATATAAGTACGTCATCAACAACCAAATGACTACAAAATTAGACCCAAAAGAAATTTTTGTCGATTCTCAAAACATGCATCTCACATATAAATATTATTGGAGTGTACCAACCATACAAATGTGCAGAAACATGATTCGACAACATCTATTCTCCAACGGTATTGATTTCAAAGGTAAATCCAACCAACAAAAACAACTATTCTCACAACAAATCATGGAAGACTTTTGGTTACCCTTCTGTGAAGACGCACTAGACAACGCTTTATGCTATGGATTTGTAGTATGGAGAACCAGGAAAGTTGGAGACACCGTTGTACCAATTGTATGTCTTAAAGATACCTATCAACTAAAAATGAAAGAAACCGATGGCGTGATTGAATATTTCGTTTACAACAAAGACGAAAAAGCCAATGAAATTATTGATGGCGCATACGTTTACGACGAATTTGGCCATCGACCAGAAATAGATGGTTCTCTAATGTCTATTGTTAACACATTGATACCAGACATACAATATTATTTTACCATGCTAAATTGTCAAGTTCAACTTGAAAAGAAAAGAGTTAAACCACCAATATTAACACAAATACACGATAGGAAAGGTGTAGGCCAAACTGGAGAAAACGAAGGTATAGATTATGACTTTTATGCTGATGCAGATATCGCCGAAGCAGAAGAAGAATCAAAATACAAACGAAATAGAAAAGCCGTTGAAGCCCTCAAAAATCAACAACGATTATATGACGAATTCTTTGAACCAAACGAAATACCAGACGAAATTGCTGCACCCACCATTCTAGACCAAATGGTACCACTACCAATAGGTCAGACCGTATCTTCCTACCCAATACAACAAGGAAGAAACGATATACCAGTCATACTAAAATCATTACAAGATACCATATGTGGCGTACTAGGCGTTCCAAAATCCATGATTATGGCAGATACCACACATAAAGCTGACGCAGTAGGAACGCATCAAATGTTTCAAACCACTATCATGTGGTGGAAAAGGCAAGTTTCAGAAATGTGCCAAATGATTTACAACGTTATAAACGCCAAAGAAATTGCCAATAAAGTTACTGATAAAGTTTCTAAACGAAAAGAAAGAATATCGGGCGATGTTTACATGGCCACAAGAGGAATGCAATCCACAATTACCTTTCCTGTAACACCATTCATTAACAACGAGGAACTATACAAGCTTTACACACAAGGTGTAATCGATTGGAAAACCTATTGTACCTACATATCTAGAAACACATCCATACCATTAGATACCATACCACCAGAACCTTTGAAAGATAAAGAAAAGAAACAATTATTAGGTGTGAACACGGAACCTAGAATATCGTCTATACAAAGAAAGGGAGAAAAAATAGAAAGAAGCGAATCACCGCTCGAAAAGAAGGAAAAAGAAAACGAAAAAGATAATGATAAATTAAAAGAAGAAGATGATTTAGATAAAAAAGTTGACAAAGCTGTAGGAAAACCTAAAACCAGTGAAAAAACTAAAAAAGGCGAAATGTCTACAACGAAAATAAAACCCGAAGATGACAAACCCAAACCTAAAGATGACAAACCCAAACCTAAAGATGATAAGAAGAAAGACGATAAACCCAAACCTAAAGATGATAAGAAGAAAGATGATAAGCCTAAACCTAAAGATGATAAGAAGAAAGACGATAAACCCAAACCTAAAGATGATAAGAAGAAAGATGATAAGCCTAAACCTAAAGATGATAAGAAGAAAGACGATAAACCCAAACCTAAAGATGATAAGAAAAAAGATGATAAGCCTAAAGATGATAAAAAACGCAAGAAAAAACAGGACGATACTAAAAAAAATAAGAAGAGTAAAAAATAATTAAAATAATAGATTTGTGTTGCTTATTTCACTACTAGTACTCAATGGTTCGTACATTTCTTCTTCCTCTTCCATTGCTATGGAATACCCTACTAATAAATACATCGTCCAGAAAAATAAATATTCTGTAATATACCAATAACTTTTCATTACTGGACATCTATTAGATGGTAAGTCCCCATTAGCACACGATTCTATTGTAAAACCTATAAATAATATACAATTAACAACCATAAATATCCACAAAGACCACCATAATACGTTGGTATATATTACACAATTTCCAAACAATTCAATATGCCTATTTTCTCTATAACACAATTTAAATGGTCCACAATTACATCCTGGTATAGTAAATGTAATTGCAAAAATACTTCCTAGACCAATTAATACACCGTGGGCGTTGGATTCGAACATGTTTACTAAAAAAGCTGCCGAAAATATTAAAAATGCTACAGACAACGGTTTTTTAATATAGACATGATCTGGTTTTTTTTGTCCATGTGGCGTTGGTGTAATGATAATAAATGCTATTGAAAATATGGCAAATCCTATGGCTAAGCCTCTAGCCCAACCTAATGTTGTAAATGCTCTTGATAATAATACTGGTCCTTCTATATCACATTCGGTCTCATTGTGATGCCATGTATCTACCACATAGGTTTCACATTCGTTTGTAGTTTCTATAACTGCCATTATACTTATGAAAACTAATAACAACCATAACACAAACCATGTCTGTAATTGTCTTACCACTGGGTATTCTGTATTACAACATAACGTTTTCCAAAAGGTTGACATTTATTTGTATCATTATCTTTTTATAGTATATTCCCTGTATTTCTGTATATTCCAATTATAAATAAATTTCAAATTGGAATGAATCGTATTATCATTTGCCCAAATATAATCATCTTGGTCGTCCATATGTTGTAATATAGCTGATATTCTAGCACATTGTTCTGGCGGTATCAACGGACATTCGGGTAATGAACACAAATAACTAATAACATCTCTACTAAAACGCCTCTGATAAGATAATGCATCAATTAATTTTCTCCAAGCAGATGATGATGGCATGAAATCATATTTTTGTAAAACATCGAATGTCTCTCTTCCAATACTAGAATCCAATAATGTTAAGCCTGTAGTTGGATTAACATATTCATAAGGTACAAAATCAATCAACGCTTTTAATAATTTCACATGACTATTTACAACTATCGTTTCTGCAATAATGCCGTTGTCATGTTTGCGACTTAGATAATCTGGACATGCTTTCAATAACATTAACATCCATGGTTTTACAGGTAAATCGTCGTATACTTTATGTACACCATATATATAAGATAAATACTTATGAAATGGACACTCATCCTCGTTCAATGGAAACATATTCAATAAATGAACCATACCATTATTATACATCCATTTAAACAAACCAAAATGTTTGGTAGGGTCAAAGAAATGCCATAAAGAATGCCAAAATGTCAAACAACCATCATACGGTTTACCTTTCCAAAATAAATCAGGATGCCACAATTTCACAGTGTAATGATGCCAAACTAACCCGAAATATGATTTTGTCACTACTTCAGATACAAACAAATTCCACCATAACGTTGTCAATTGCTCTGAACCCAAAATAGTATAAATAACATAGTCTGGTAACTCTTTCAACGTTTTTGAGCTACCATTCAACGACATCGTTACCAAAGTTGTACGGATAGCTTCAAACATATCGATGTCCAAATAATTCAAAGCGTTGAACACATTTTCCGTTACAATATAATCTTTGTGTTTTTTCAACATTTTAACGATTTGTAAAATGGTTTTAGGTGTAATGAACGGTTGTGATAACAATGCATCCCAGTCTGTTTCTTCATCTTCGTCTTGGTTTTCATGTAAAAGTTGAATTAGTTTAGAATGTTTTTTTAAAAGTGATATAGTATTAGAATTTAATATTTTATTCATTTCATATATTTTATATGTTTTATTTTATATGTAGAATATTCTACACATTTCTTCTTCTTAATCGAGCACTTGACCGTACTTGCTGGTCTTCCTCTTCCTCTTCTTCTTCCGGTTCTTCGCCTTCTGTTTCTTCTCCATCGGAATCTGCTTCAGCACCTTCGTATTCTTCTTCTTCGTCTTCCGAATATTCATCGTCGGAATAATAGTTTTCACCAGTATGTAATCCACCTAACCCATACCGTTGTCTGGACGGATGGTGAAAGATACTATTCTTATCGATAATAAGGTAAGCTATACCCATAGCGATACCAATTAATATCATGGTCGGAGGTTCGTTACGTTCGTTACATTTACAGTCTTCTGCTGACACATAGGATGCCAATAACATTAAATTTAATAATACAATTATAACTTTCATTTTTTAATTTATTTATATGATTCATTTAATATATAGAATATTCTTATATTATCCAGAATATATTTCATCCGTGTCATCGTCTTCGTCGGCATTGACTCTGGTACTTTGTTCAATTGCTAAGGCAGTCCATTGACATAACATTAATACTTGCCATAGTAATAATCCTATATTTATGAATAATCTCACTATTGACAATGTTATTTGTATAATAATAAAACCACCCATTGCCAACACTACCCCATTTACAAAGAAATCTCCTCCTGTAACCCATACGCATTCTTTTTCTAATCTAGTTGTGCCATTGGGCGATGAAAAAGCGTCAAAAACTACAGATTGTATATATTCATCTCCTTCTTGTATGATTCCAGTTTCTGCTAGCCATCCAATAGATTCGGGTAATAACCATCTCAAGGCCATTGGTATAATCCACCAAACACCCCATTTATCAGCTAAAGGAATGTCATCTAAACAATTTTTATATTGTCCAGCCGCAATATCGCATTGATAACACGTGGATGGGTTGCACCATTCTTCTGTTAGAACAGGCCAGGATTCGCAGAAACATCCAGGCGCAATACGCTGCTGTACCCATTCTAATAAATCTTCCATCAACATTTGTGGCATCGCTGGCATACAAGATGGAAGATAAGAATACACGATAAAGAAAAACAAAAGCGTATTCAGGTGTAACAATACAATTGTATTAACTACAACACCTAGGGGAACAACGCTCCACATTCCGTTTAACAATAATGCAGTCGTTACTATAAAACAGGTTAAAAGTCCATAATCAATAGCAATTAAACGGTCAGATTGAGATGTTTCTTCATTCCATATGGATGTTTTGACATCGCACGATTCGATAAATATATAGGATACTGTATATGGTATACCTATACCAAAAAAGGGAACATATTCATCCGTGGCAGCGCTCAAAAAACGTTTAACACCCCTGGTTAGTTTTTTTGTATTGTTTTCTAATACTGCAGGTGGTATGTCATCACCCAATAGTTTGCCTGTGGCGTTTCCCCACAATTCTTCCCAATCTCTACCAGCAGATACCCAGCGCTGTGTCATAGGTGCAATAGATGAATTATAATATGCTTCTTGAGAAGACTGCTTCAATGGGTTGAATTGTCTATGCAATCGTCTTTTTGATCTAGCAAGGTTTAATGTATTGTCAACGAACCCAGAATTGTTTGTAAACATATGTTTAAAGTACATACCAATGTCGTTCAACGTGCCTGGTTGTACAAAGCCTGTGGTTGGGTCAGGAGCTTGAAATTCAGTAGCATATACATTGATTAAAAAATTTCCATATGCTTCTGACCAGTCTCTTACTAATTCAAATATATTATCCAAAATAGTACATTGAACACACGTTGGAGACGCTGGATTTGGACATAGAACCGACTTAGAATCTGGGAATTTTATATCCGTATTCAACGGTTTTTTCAATTTATGTGGTGTATGAAATTCATATCGTGGTTTAAATGTTTTTTTCTTTACGTTTCTTACATGATGTCCAATCTTTTGTAGAGCGGTTTTAATTTGGTGCGGTAGTCCTAACAACGTTTTTTTAGATTCGAATATTTGTTGCATACCTTCTGTTTTATGTATATTATACATTGTATCAAACACTTTCCATCCTTTTTTTGTTACTTCACGTTCTTGCCAATAACTTATTGCATCACTAGAAGCTTTGTGAATAGCGTTGGTAGCTCTATAAAGTCTTGCAGTATGTGTTGGTCTTTCTGGTGCATCGTAATCTGGGTCAAACGTTTTTAATAAATCATCTGCAATATCACCCATATTTATGTCTTTCATGAACGAATTGAACAAATCTAATGTTTTCTCATAGACTTTTATTGGTCCGTCGGGCGGTATATTTATTTCGTTTAACTCACGTCGTATCTTACCAGAATATACCGTTCCATCGCGTAAAAATATATTTGACACAACGCCTAATGTTTGCATTAACTCATATGATATTTTCCATTTACGTTGATAATTATACAACATATCATGTAATTTCAATTCTGGTATGTCAATTAAACGTTCTATTTCATTTCCTATTGCTCTTAATTCAAGGCACTCAAACCATTTTGCTCGTTCTAAAGGTCTCATTTCAGTGTAATTATAAAAACGAACGCCTTCAACGAATAAATCACAAGTGGATGTACCATTCCAATCGATATGTTCAGCAACCCATTTCGGTGCTGGAATACCATCAACCGTATGATAATGTTTAGCAAATAATCTAGGTAAATCTTGTCCATGTTTCGAATGATAAGCAGAACCCAATGGTTGACCTTCTGGATTTCCAAAGCCACCCGAAACACAGGTCATAATAGAACATTCTCTTCCAAATGTCAACCCACAAATGACAGAATTGATAGCAGAACAGAATCCTGTCATCAATGTATTCAAAAATCCTCCAATAGTTGGACCCAACATCATGAAAATTGCTTTTAAAACCAACGTTAATTTTGTTACGATAATACCCAACAACTTAAAACCAAATTCAAATAGTTTTTGTAAAAACGTTTCTAAACTACCTTTTCCAGAGAAAAATGCTATCAATTCTACAAATATGTCAAATATAGTTCCAAGAATATCTAAAAATGTACCAACCAACGCATCTGCCAATAACTTTATAACCGAACCAATGTCTCGAAAGAAATCACCCGCACCTTGTTGAAATTGATCAAATACGTCACCAAAAGCATCTGTTGCTAATAGAACAATGTCCAATACAATCGCAATGGTATTTTTTACAAACTGTTTTACATTATTTCCCATACCTTGTTTTAATGCATTCGTATTGGATTGACCTGTAGCTGTTTTTTTCAATTCGTCCACATAAGTGAGTAAAAACTGTATAATGTTGTTTCCTAATTTATATGGTGACATAATATACCATTCAATAAGACCTATGCCCAATTTTCCCAACGCTTTTCGCAAACTCCTAAATTGACCAAAGGTTGCCATATTGGTAGCTGCTGATAACATAGCACCATAATATTTTTCAAGGTCACAAAGACGATATCGAAGGTCTAAATTAAATTTATTAAAATTGCCACCAATGAACTGTATAGCGTTGTTATGAATCTGACGTTGTGTATTGATAATTAAATTTCTATTTTCTCTAAATATCATTCCAAACGAACAAAACAAATTGTCATTTCCCCATATTTTACATGAACCTCTTGAACGCGCTTCAGCTACTGTAGCGTCTAATAACCCATTAGCATCACATTTAGATGCTGTATATGCTTCTAATGAGGGGTTGTCTTTTGCAATAGAAGATAATACATCGCCAACGCCAGATGCACAAGCTTGTTGCATTTGAACGATTTCATCTGAGTTTTCAATATCTGTAGTGGATAATTGTGCCATAATATAATAAGCATCCATGGATGTATCAGCAGTTACCTCTCTTGGTAATGTACAATCTTTGTTCCAAGGTCCGAAAGATAAAATATAGGCAACACTATCATACAATTGATTTTCCATATACAAAAACCATTCCAAATAATTAGAATTACACCATCGATACGATGCTTTTAACATTTGATTGTATGCGAAGAATTTAGTTATTGGGTTATCATCAGCGATCTCTGATATTTCTGGTAAATACGCAATACAACCACAGGGCATCGACACATTTAATGGTAACATAAAATTGCACATACATGCTTCATTATCGTTCGAATCGGTACATATTTTCATATCATCTTCTTTACGATAGGTAAGACCTGGAAAACGAAATTTACGCTTTTCACACGGTGTCCATCGCAATGTACTATCGTCAGTCGGTAACGTAACCAACTGACCGTTCTTCTCATATTGTTCGGACGTTGAATTGTATTCAATACCCATGATTTTTTGATAACGAAAATCCAAATGTGTACTATTCAACCCATAACCACAATTAATGTCGTAATATACCCATTTACCATTGAAGATGTCTGGTAAAGAGAGTATCAAACGTACAGTTATCCTAGAAATTTCTATAATAACACGTGTTATATGTTTATAATCCATAAACGTGTCTATTTCTTCTTCTGATGCACCTAATTCTTCTAAGTCCCATATTTCTGCATATTGTAATAGTTCTCCTATGCCAGTGGGTCCAAATACGCCTCTGGTAGCGTATATTAAGGAAGCTTCCATGGGTGCTAGTATTTGGTCTTGTAAGGTTGGTTGACTGCACCAAGGATTATATACGGGTTCAGAAGCATAACGATATCCATTTGGTGGTGGATAATTGTTCGGGTCTGGTGCAACATATTCGCCTAAATGCATGTTGCATTTACATGCGTCTGCATGAATCGTCCAATCGACACGGTGTGTGCCATTGATTGGGGTTGCTCGTTGTTTTCTCATTTCACATGAAGATAATTCTTGTCTAGATGTCCACATTCCATCATATTTTTGCATGACTCTCAAAACGTTTTGTTCCTGTAACACAATCGATTTAAAAAATATTTCTTTGGCAAATTCACTGGCAACTAACCATATGCCTAATGTTGACAATGCTGAATTGTAAAAGGTACATGCAACGGTATAGGATATCATATGTGGAGCATGTGGCCATCCTCCTTTTGCATAGTCTTCTACCCAATTGCATTCAAATGTCGTTGGTAGTTTATCTGGATTGACATTTGAGCCGGATACAATACCACCAACTATGTTTTCGACAAAATAAAGAAACCAATGAAGGCTATTAAATTGGTCATAAATGGCAATGTGTAAATTAGACCAATAGTCATCCATATTGAAAGCATTTATCAATGCAGCGGATGAACCACTAGCAATCTCTGGTGAAAACAACGATGGTAAAGCTTTTAACCAAACTGCATAGAATTGTACAGTTGATACATAATATCTAGCGACAGTAGAAAATATAAATTCTTCTGGAACGGCTAAATCATTGATATTAATTAAATCAAATGAAAAAATGTTTACTATATTTACAATCGTTGTATATACGATACGATCTAAGAAAAAACCAGTTTCTAATATTGCCCCATAATAATGAAATAGAATACGTTCAACATTAGGTACTTCTCCTGGTGGTATGACAATTCTTAAAAACATTTGAACCATGCGAATGATAGTATTCCAACCATGGTCAATAGCACGCGGTAAATGATGCGATGTTACAGGTGCATATACGATATCAATAACGGGATCCAACGATTCACATATACAACGCATTCCAATTTGTGTAGAATTCACACTTGCCATTAAATTTGTCATACCTGGTTCAATATTAAAATCGTTTACAGCCACATTATTTGTTTCAGAAAGCTCTATTTTATCAAGACCAAACCACGATACAAACGAAAAAACTAAGTCGGCTATGCCTAAAACAAAATGTTGAATCGGTATAAATAAACTGTTTACTGAACATTTCAAGAATATAACTATGCTGCCTTGTATGATTTGATAAAATGTAACTACTATCAAATTGATGATGGGAATAAAAAAACCATATACCAATCTTATTATTTGTAGCAATGGTACAAAAAAATCATAAAAGGCGGTGTGACCAAAGCAGCGCCATAATTGGTCGATACCAGACATCAAATCTCTATGTTCATAATGCATTAATATGCTACCTCCAAAAAGTATACTAAATAAAAATACATATTTCCAATACTGTAACATTAATTGAGTCAATTGAATGATAGCAGACCACGTTGCGACGAAGGGTTCAATAAACGTATTGGTGGCTTGAATAAATATTTGTTGAACTTGACTGTTTATCTGCCTCTGTAAATTTGCATCTATATTAGGCGCACCAGCTTTTTCTCCGAATAATACGAGGTAGAAATAGGAACCTAAAAAACTTAAAAATACCGTGGTTGCATATGCAAAATAACCAAGAGGCAAATCAATTGTCATGTATTAATGATGAGGAGCAAGCTCTTTTATACGAGCGAACACCAACACCATTGTGTAGAATTTGTTATGAATCAGAAGGTGAATTGTTAAAAGCATGCGATTGTTCAGGAACACAAGGATTGGTACATAGAAAATGTTTAAAACGTTGGATAACTGATTATGCTATTGATAAAGACCATTGTGAGATATGTAAGCAAGAATGGCAAATAGACTTATATACTAAAAGAGAAAAATGTTGGAAACGATTTAAACCTGGTCTGATTTTATTTAGTTTTTATTTAAATATTTTGTTTACACTTATCCTATTTGATACGACCGTTCGAATGCCATTATCATGGTCATCCTTCACCATTTGGATGTTCACATATGGTATACTAGGAACATGCAATACAATCACAAATTATAATATATATATAAATTGGTTTAAATTTACATCTTCTTCGTTATGGATGACAGGATTGTTTGTATATTTAATTCAAACCGATTCGTTTCAAGACAATCGATGGAAAACTCCGGATGAAAACATGAACAATCGATGGGATTACGAAACATTTAATGAACCTCTGTGGTTTATTACTATAATAGATATATCGTTATGGGTTGCCAAAGCATTTATTCATAGAATAAATATTTTATTACGACAAGATGAAGAACTTTAGACTATATACACGCCGTTTCTATACATATACACATGGGTAACACCTATGCATATATAACAACTGAAAAACATTGGTATGTCTATAAAAGAAGAATAGATACAGATGGATATGAAAAACAACCACTTCAAACATGGAAAAACATAAGCAAAGAAACTGCATTAAAACGATTTAAACATGAAATGTATGCATATTCTATGCAAAAATACGATTATGACAACAACACAAAAGCGATATACTTATATTATGGTAGCACTAGGGTAGTACGCATAGGTATTATGAACAATCAACTCGTTTCAGAATCGGATCATAATTTACAACCTTTTTTAGAAGCACAAGAAGAATTGTCACCCGGTAGGTCACCATATTTATTAAATCAATTCCAAAAAAAATGGTTTAGAAATTATGCTAGATTAAATGTAAATTCAGTAGGATGGGTTTTATTAAAAGAAAATAACAACATACATTAAAAATTCTTATCTATTTTACTCAAATCTAATTTACTAGGACGCGACTTTTTATAAGGTGTGTTCACAGCAGACTTTATATAACTTAACTGTTGACGTAAACGAGTTATCTCTCTCGCCATAGTAACATTATCGTCACGCAATTTCTTATTTTCTTCCTTCAAAAGAACCATTGAGATAGATGCACCGCCACAACCTGTTGGACTCTCGTGAGGTGAACGATAGGCTTCCATATATTGTGTACAATAAGCCGACATAATAAACATACATTTATACCTTATATACAACTTCTATTAGAATATTCGAATATATTTTTACATCCTATAATATTTTGTAATGCGTACTTGTGTCGTTTGTTTGACGAAGCGTGACAATATACCCGTTGGCGGCACTTGTTCCAGTTGCAATACACCACCAAAAACTAGATATATACATCAAGCAGTCAACGTAAAATCAAATAAAACATACATTAAATGTATATCATGTGGTAAAAATACTGGGTTTACAACAGATACATCAATACGATGTTGGGGAACTACCATTGATGGAAGACAAAAGTGTTGGAAATGTACACAACATAGTAATAATTTATCTTGTTGTTATAATCGATATTAAGGCAGTAGTGTAGTATAGTCATTAGAAGGAGTGCCATATTGAATATGTTGCTCGAATGTATCAGCTGGGGCACATGATGCACAATAACGTTTTCCATTTTTACCACGAAATGTACATACCTTTTTATGCCAAGCTTTGCAATCATAACATTTTACACGAAGCGTCATTTTATGTTCCATAAAACGAAATAGTTTAGTATTATAAATCTTATTACCCATTTAAATTTAATTTATATTTTTTTATACTCTAATTCAAAACATAATGATTATGTCTAGAATTTTTTAATAACATATCTTTTGTTCCTGCCTTATTATAAAAATAACAAGCTTTACCATCCAAACTATAATCGAATGATTTACAACCTGACATTTTTTTACATCGACGCATACAATTCTCTACTGTACAATCGTCTTCTTCACAATCGTCATACACGTCGTTTTTGACATAAAACGATTCCTTGAACCATTTACCCGCATGCACAGTCAATTTCAATGTCGGATGCTTTGTTGCATCTTGTACATTACAATTTTCCAATGCCGCAAACATTTTGTCAATACTTACACAAAGGTCATCAACACAATCTATTTCTCGTGAAGTACTCTGTTCCACACATCCATATTGTGTTATACTACTATCTTTTTGCCTCGTTTGGTTTTGTTTACCATCTATACATCCGCTACTACTATTAACCCAGTTTGTCATTATACAATATGAGACGACAAGCGGAGGCGGAGGATTGTTTGCATCGTCGTTGAACCACTTGGCTAAAGGGGATAAGTCTTTAATTTGCCATTGCGCTGGGGTCGCTAGACTTATAAATCGTGTAATTTTATAATTGCTTTGTAGCCGTGTCGTTGT
>ERZ802830.1055-NODE-1055-length-27033-cov-34.9067_pt1 | contig 27033 bp, 26 predicted proteins | sample MGYA00345654_ERZ802830 | MGnify/ENA primary metagenome ERZ802830 (study PRJEB30503, sample SAMEA104212375) | marine metagenome | biome: Westerlies Biome; feature: [SRF] surface water layer (ENVO:00010504) within the epipelagic zone...; material: water...
ATCCCGGGCAATGTCTTGATGAATGCTGGCGGGTTCTTGATGGTGCCGGACGATTGCTGGTGATTGCGCCAAATCGAAGCGGGCTATGGGCCAAGGCTGAAAGCACGCCCTTTGGGCATGGTCGTCCCTATTCTGGCCGCCAGCTTTGCCGATTATTGCAGCGACATGGATTTATCCCGCGCCAAACCCGCCGAATTGCGTTTATGCCGCCCGTGGCTGGCCAGTTTTTCCAGCGTTTCGCGCCAACGATTGAACGAATCGGCAGCTGCTGTTGGCCAGCGATGGGCGGCGTTCTTCTTGTCGAGGCTGATAAAATGCTTTATGCACCTTCGGGAAAGGCAAGTAAACTGCAGCGCCGTGAAACCGCTGCTACGCCTGTCTTGGTGGGGCAATCTCGCGGGGCGTTATCGCCAAAAATTTGAATCGCGGCCGCGGCCATATCTGGCTGAAACCTGCATAACATGGCCTTGATTGAAGGATATTGGTTTAGAAGGTTGGGAACATTGGGTATGAGTGAAGATCTGAACCAATTGCGAAGTGCCATCGATAATCTTGATAATGAGATTTTACAGGCCTTGGCCAAGCGTATGAAATTGTCTGATCAGGTGATTTCCGCCAAAAATGGCACCGCTGCCTTTCGCCCAGGCCGTGAGGCAACCTTGGTGCGCCAGCTTGTGATCAACAGCAAGGCCAATGGCCAAGATTTATCACCAGCGGTTATTCTTGGTGTGTGGCGACAGATTATGGCCGCCAGCCTTAGTCGGCAAAATGGCGATCTGGCCTTTGCCGTTCATGAAATGGTGATGCCTGCCGCCGCATGGCATGTGGGAAGCGCGCTTGTGTCAACAAGCTTTAACCAAATGACGCCGCTATTGGATGCAGTCGTCTCAGGGCAATGCCGTTACGGGTTGGTGCCTGCCAATCATGACATCGAGGCGCTTTTAACCGCGCTGGATCAGCGCCAGCATCTATCGATTATTGCCCGCACCCCGCTTTATGACATGCCATCATTGCATCCTGCCTATATTGTCGCCGATTACTTGCCAGACCCGTCTGGTGATGACATAAGCCTTTTTGCTGTGCCAGCGACAGATGGTTTTGCTCTGAAAATGATTGATGGCCATTATGGCAATGACGATGTTGTCGATCCGCCAGCCAACTTGCCGCCCGACGCCCGCCTTGTTGGGATCTATGCACGCTAGAATCCAGAAAAGCTTGGTGGTTGAACAGCAAAGACATGGAATGAAAGCAGAAGAATGACAGTGATTTACGACAAGGTAGCGGTGATCGGCATGGGGTTGATTGGTGCGTCGATTGCGCTTGCGGCGCGGCGCGGCGGGCTTGCTACAACGATTATTGGCAGTGACCAATCGCCCGAAGTGGCAGCTGTGGTTGCGCGTCTCCAGCTTGTCGATTCATTCGAGGTGGATGCGGCGCATGCGGTTGCTGATGCCGATCTTGTCATTTTGGCGGTGCCGGTTGGCGCGGTTGGCAAAATCGCCGAACAGATTGTGCCACATATGAAATCGGGCGCGGTGCTAACCGACACCGGATCGACCAAAAGATCGGTTGTTCACGATGTTGGCCCGCATTTGCGCGATGATATTATCTGGTTGCCATCGCATCCGCTTGCCGGAACCGAACATTCAGGGCCGGGTGCCGGATTTGAATCACTTTTTGATGAACGCTATTGGGTTATCCTTCCGCTTGACGCTGATGAAGCCGATATTGTGCGGTTTGAATCCTTTATCACAGGCCTTGGTTCAGTAACCGAGCGAATGAGCCCTGATTATCATGACAAGGTGTTGGCGCTAACCTCGCATCTGCCGCATTTGATTGCCTATACGATTGTTGGCACTGCTGTTGATCTGGAAACACAGCTTAAAAATGATGTGATCCGCTTTTCGGCATCAGGATTTCGCGATTTTACCCGCATTGCCGCGTCTGATCCGGTGATGTGGCGTGATGTGTTTTTGAATAATGACACGGCTGTTCTTGAGATGCTGCAGCGTTTTTCCGAGGATCTTAGCTATCTTCAACGCGCCATTCGCTGGCAAGAAGGTGACAAGCTGGAAGCATTATTTTCGCGCACCCGCGAAATCCGGCGATCAATCATTGATGCGGGTCAGGATTAGATTGGCCATTGGCTCGGTTAGATATTTTGCATATTCGCGGGCTAAAAGCCGGATGATTGGCGGGGTTTTCCACCAGATATCCAGATCAAGGTCATCGGGGCTAACCGGCCAGTAAGACAGCGCAATATTGGACAATTTACGGGTGAAAATGGCTTTGGCGCGCGGCATATGATAATTCGCCGTTACTAATTGCAATGATCTGAACCCATTTGCCTGAGCCCATTTGCCTGCGGCAACCGCATTCCCTCTTGTATCGCCTGCCTGAAATTCCAGCGTGACGCAGCATTCAAGAAGGGCTGTTTCACGCGGGTTTAAATTCAACTCATCGGCAAGAACGGCTTTGCTGACCCCTTTCCCGACACCCGATACCAAAAGCGCTTTGCCGGCACCGCTTTGCAACAGGTTAAACCCGTCGGCAAGCCGTTGCTGGCCGCCGGTAATCACGACAATGCCGTCGGTGGAGGTGGCAACGAGGGCTGGTTTGGGAAGGGTAAGAATAAAATGCTGTAGGCCCGCCATAAATAAGGCGCATCCAAGAAGCAGGACGATCAATAGTGATTTTGCCGCCATCCTAGTCTGTGCCGATAAAACTGTTTTAAACCGCATCATAGGGCTATTGATAATATGATTTTGGTCGGAATGGCTAGCCAAATTCGCGCTTGGGATATTTTTGCAAAACCTTGTTTGCAGTAGAAACAAATAAGAAAACGCTAAACCAATAGGCTGTTATGCTACTGATCTGTCAGCAATGCCAAACGATTTTCCGCGTCTATCGCCTTGGGCCGCATCCGGCAGGACAGTTTGTTCACTGAATGATTTGTGTTATATTCGAACATCGCGGCTTTTGACCAGTGGCGACCGGCAGGATATGCCAAACCTCGTTCCATGTGTTCCCAAGACTCGTTTGCCGGTGATGGCCGTTCTGATTTGCCCTAGGTTAATGACAACACTTATACAAAGCCGCGCATTCTAATCGCTTATTTCTTTAAATTAATCTTGGGCTTCCACCGGATTGGTCTTTTCATATTGCCGCCAATCATTAAAGCTCGTTTTTTACGGCTTGATATTAACGCAGGTGCTAGGGCCGAAGTCAGCGTTATGCAGGTTTCACGGTTTATTTTTGACTAGGGATCAATCTTTTGTCGCCGCGGTAAAATCGGGAATTGACTCATCATTGATTATTTCAGCAATGGGTCTTGCGCCGCGCAATAGATGCGCTTTGCCGTCAAGAACCATTACTTCGGCGGCGGGTGACCGGCTATTATAGCTTGACGCCATGACCGCGCCATAAGCACCAGCCGACATCACCGCCAACGCATCGCCATTTGTCAGATTGGGCATATCACGGTCAAGCCCAAGATAATCGCCGGTTTCGCAAACTGGTCCAACAATATCGGCTTTGCCGATTGATGGCTGTGGCGCGGCAATTGGCCAAATGGCGTGATGCGCCTCATATAAAGTTGGCCGCAGCAGGTCATTCATCGCCGCATCGACAATGACAAACCGCTTATTATCACCCTGTTTGACATAAATGACCTTGGTCACCAGAACGCCATTATTGGCAATGATGGCACGACCTGGCTCGAATCCAAAGGTAAAGCCCTGATCCTTGAAAAGACGTTCAACCAGCTTGCCATAGGCGGTGAAATCGGTGGGGACAGCCATATTATAATCAACCCCGACGCCGCCGCCAAGATCAAGATTCGGCACTGGCATTCCGGCATTGCGCAATTCATTGGCAAGCGTCAAAAGCGCCGAGTACGCCGCTTCAAAAGGCGCTAGATTGCAAATTTGTGATCCGATATGAACGGCCAGACCGGCAGGCTGGATATGTGGGTCATCGCATAGAACCCGATAAAGGTCGCTTGCTTCGCGCTCGTTGGTTGAGATACCGAATTTAGTATCGCGCTGACCGGTTGAAATTTTGGCGTGGGTTCCCGGATTGACATCGACATTCACCCGCAACGCCACGGGTGCCACAACGCCCATATCGGCGGCAATGGCACTAATTGCGCTGACTTCGGGGACGGATTCGGCATTGATCTGGCCAATGCCACAAGCCAATGCTTGGCGGATATCATCATCGGTTTTGCCAACGCCGGAAAACACCACATCTGCCGGATCAATACCGGCGGCTTGCGCGCGAGCCAATTCACCCGAAGACACAATATCCATGCCGCCGCCAAGCCGCCCGATAAGCGCCAAAACCCCGAGCGTTGAATTGGCTTTCATGGCGAAATGTACCTTGCCAGATACCGGCGCAACTGCGGCTTGAAACTGGGTAAAGGCCTCGGTGATACCGCTGCCTGAATAGACATAAAGTGGCGATCCATAGCTTGCGGTAATATCGGCAAGGGACAGCCCGTCAACGCAAAGCTGTTGGCTGTCATCACGGTGAAAAGCGAACATAATGGCGGTTGCTCCTAAAGTGCCAAAGCTAGCCGGCGGGGGTTTCGTTCTGACTTGCGGCCGGAACTTCAGAGGGCCGATAAGGATCACCGCGCTTGCCACAGGCGGCAAGGCCAAGCGTTAGCATCAGGCCGATCAGGCTGCCAAGAATGAGTTTGCGTTGCATAGCGGCTCCTTTAACCGTGGTTTTCTTACCCTATTGAATGGCAAAACGTTGACGGGCATCGGCAATTCGTGCGCGCACTTCATCAGGTGCGGTGCCGCCAAAGCTGGTTCGCGCTGCGGCCGCACTTGCCACAGACAGCAAGCTGATAATATCGGGTTTGATTTGTGGTTCAATGGCTTGTAAAGTTTCAAGGCTCATCTCTTCAAGATCAAGTCCTTTGGCTGCGGCTTCGGCAACAATGGCGCCGCTGGCATGGTGGGCTTCACGAAATGGCATGCCAAGCTCGCGAACCATATAATCAGCCAGATCAGTGGCTGTTGGGAAACCAGTTTTCAGCGCTGCCAGCATGGCATCTGGCTGTGGTGTCATATCGCGGATCATGCCGGTGGTTGCGGCAAGCGCGATGCCAAGCGCATCAGCCGCGTCAAACACCCCTTCTTTGTCTTCCTGCATATCTTTGCCATAGGCAAGCGGAAGCCCCTTTAACACGATAAGCAAACCGGTCAAGGCACCGATGATCCGCCCGGGCTTGGCGCGCACAAGTTCGGCAGCATCAGGATTGCGCTTTTGCGGCATGATTGATGATCCGGTGGTAAAGGCATCTGACAAGGCGATAAAGCCAAACCGGTCGGATGACCAGATCACCAATTCTTCGGCAAAGCGTGATAGATGAACTGAGCAAATGGCTGCACTGGCCAGAAATTCCAGCGCGAAATCCCGATCCGAAACCGCATCCATGGCATTGGCAGCTGGCCGGTCAAAGCCAAGCGCGCTTGCGGTCATATGCCGGTCGGTTGGAAAGGAGGTGCCAGCAAGCGCCGCCGCGCCAAGCGGTGATTCATTCAACCGGCGTCTGGCATCGGCAAACCGTCCACGATCACGCCCCAGCATTTCAACATAGGCCATGAGGTGAAATCCGAATGTGACCGGCTGGGCGGTTTGAAGATGGGTAAATCCGGGCATCAACAGATCGGCATGTGCTTCGGCCTTATCAAGAAGTGCGGCCTGCATATCGGCAAGGGCTTGATCAATTGAATCAAGCAGATCACGAACCCATAATTTGAAATCGGTTGCCACCTGATCATTACGTGACCGTGCGGTGTGAAGCCGCCTTGCTGGTTCGCCAATCAATTCGGCAAGCCGCGATTCGATGTTCATATGGATATCTTCAAGCGCTTCGGAAAACACAAAATCGCCAGCCTCGATTTCACTGGCAATCTGATCAAGCCCGCCATGAATGGCTTGGCAATCATCATTGGAAATGATTTTCACCGCGGCAAGCATGCTGGCATGCGCTTTCGAGCCAGCAATGTCCTGACGATAAAGCCGCTTGTCATAGCCAATTGACGCATTGATATCTTGCATCAATTGCGATGGGCCGCTTGAGAATCGGCCACCCCAGATGCTAGACTTTGAATTGTCTTGCGATGTTTTATCGTTCTTCGCCATGTTCACAACCAACAGAGTGGGAAAATCCATTGTCTTATACGCGGCTTTCGTCAAATTTTCAGCCAAAAACCGCATCTTTATCGCGACGCCAGCTTTTCACCAGCATAACGGGGCTTTCGGCATTTATGCTTTGGCCGGGTCTGGCCGTAGCAATGACCCCGCCAGAAGGCAAAGCCGCTCCATCAATGTCAACGATGGTTCTTGATGAAAATGACAAGGATTTTCGTCTTGAGTCATTGCAAGGTAGGCCGGTTTTGCTGAATTTCTGGGCAACATGGTGCCCGCCTTGTGTCGCCGAATTATCCGCATTGGACAATGCTGCCAAACAGCTTGGTGATGATGTGACTTTACTGCTGATTTCGGTTGATCGTGGTGGCCGTCAAAAAGCCCTGCCTTTTTTGCAGGATCGTGGCATTACCCGACCCTTGATGGGGTTTGATCCCAAGGCGGCGCTATCGCGCGAAATGGGGGTGCGGGGTTTGCCAACCAGCTTTTTGCTTAGCGCTGACCAAAGCCAAAGCTGGGTCTATGTTGGCCCGCGCGAGTGGGATTCGGCACTGATGATTGCCGAAATTCGCAATCTGCTTCGCCTTGCCAAGGCGTCACCAGCGCCATCACGCTATGATAAACAAGATCATTTATTGGTGTGATTGGCAGTAAAAAGGCTGCACCGCAATGGCGCCTGATTTAGTCTATGTCCTGTCAGGCTTGATTGGCCGTGCTGTTAGCCAAGCTCTTTTTCAAGCGCCGGAACGGCATCGAAAAGGTCGGCCACCAGCCCGTAATCGGCAACTTGGAAAATCGGAGCCTCATCATCCTTGTTAATGGCGACAATCACCTTGCTGTCTTTCATGCCGGCAAGATGCTGAATGGCGCCGGAAATGCCAACTGCAACATACAGATCAGGCGCGACAACCTTGCCGGTCTGGCCAACCTGATAATCATTGGGAACGAAACCGGCATCTACCGCGGCGCGCGATGCGCCAACGGCTGCACCAAGCTTGTCAGCAATTTTTTCAAGCATGGCAAAATTGGCGCCATCCTGCATGCCGCGTCCACCTGAAATCACAATCGAAGCCGAGGTCAATTCAGGGCGTTCCGAACTGGATAGCTCTGATTTGACATAGGCTGACAAGCCGGCATCACTGGCACCGGCAACCGACTCGATGTCGGCATTTCCACCTTCGGCGGCCACCGCTTCAAACGCAGTACCGCGAACGGTAATCACTTTGATGGCTTCGTTTGATGATACGGTTGACAGGGCATTGCCAGCATAGATTGGACGCTGGAATGTGTTGGCGTCCTCGATTTTGATAATGTCGGAAATCTGCATCACATCAAGCAGGGCAGCAAGACGCGGCATAACATTTTTGCCGGTTGTTGTTGCTGCGGCCATTATATGCGAATAGCCGCCTGATAGGCTTTGCATCAAAGGCGCAAGATTTTCGGCAAGTCCGTTTTCAAGGGATTTGTCATCTGCCACCAGAACTTTGGCAATACCGGCAATCGAGGCAGCGGCCTTGGCAACATTGCCAGTTTGATCACCTGCAACAAGAAGATGCATCTCATCACCAATCTGAGTGGCGGCGCTAACAGCGTTTAATGTTACTGGGCTTAACTGGCCATTTTCATGGTCACATAGAATTAAAATACTCATGGCTTAGATCACCTTTGCTTCGTTCTTTAATTTGCTTACCAATTCCTGCACATCGCCGACTTTGATACCGGCGGCGCGGGCGGTTGGCTCTTCAACCTTGACGATCGTTAGGCGCGGCGCAATATCAACACCAAGATCACCAGCGGTCAGGCTATCAAGCGGCTTTTTCTTGGCCTTCATGATATTTGGCAGTGACGCATAGCGTGGCTCATTCAGCCGCAAATCAACCGTGACAATGGCTGGCATATTGATTTCGATATGTTCCAATCCGCCATCAACTTCGCGGACGACTCTAGCTTTTTCGCCGGCGATTTCCAGCGCTGATGCAAATGTGCCTTGCGCCCAGCCAAGCAAGGCAGCAAGCATCTGGCCAGTCTGGTTGCAATCATCATCAATTGCTTGTTTGCCAACAAGGACAATGCCTGGATTTTCCTGCGCTACGACAGCCGTCAAAAGCTTGGCAACAGCCAGAGGCTCAATGTCATGTGGCGCTTCGATATGGATGCCGCGATCAGCGCCCATAGCAAGCGCGGTGCGGATGGTTTCCTGATTTTGCGCAGGCCCAATCGAGACGGCGATCACTTCTTCAGCCGTGCCAGCTTCGCGAAGCCGCAAGGCTTGCTCGACAGCAATTTCATCAAATGGGTTCATTGCCATTTTCACATTGGCAAGTTCAACACCTGATTGATCGGCCTTCACGCGCACTTTGACGTTATAGTCAATAACCCGTTTTACCGGAACCAGAACCTTCATCTCTACATCCTCCGCAATATTGTCAAAGCCACCCTAGGGGTGACCCTTATCAAAAACCTGTCTATTTCTGCCCTGAATTTTGCCCGGGACGCCATAATACGTCGGTCTTGCCATTTTCATTTAATCGGCGGGCAAGAACGAAAAGATGATCTGACAAACGGTTTACATAGCGCATCGCGTCATCATTGACGACTTCTTCGGCGGCAAGTTCGGTCATATGGCGTTCGGCGCGCCGTGTTACCGTGCGTGCCAGATGTAGCCAAGCTGACGCTTGGCTGCCGCCGGGAAGAATAAATGACCCAAGCGGATCAAGCTCGGCATTCATCATGTCAATTTCGGTTTCCAGTCGGGTCACCTGTTCGCTGGTGATACGCAAGGCGGGTTTGTCGGTTTCTGGCGTGGCGATATCGGCGCCAAGATCAAACAGGTCATTTTGAATCCGTGCCAGCATCGCATCAGAATCAGCAATATCGCCAGTGTGAATCCGTGCCAGACCAATCACTGAATTGGCTTCGTCAACCTCGCCGAAGGCTGATGGTCGGCGCGCATGTTTTGAAACGCGCATACCATTGACCAAACTGGTTTCGCCAGCATCGCCAGTTCGTGTGTAAATTTTATTCAGCTTTACCATAATTGCCTATCTATTCTTTTCACGTGGCATCACTGCAAAAGCGGCCTTGCGAGTGGGCTTAACCATTGCGGCTTCGATACCACATCAAGCCCAAGATTAAGATCAATGCGATGGCCTGAAATATAATCCGGTATCGCATAATCCGGTTTGAATTTTTCACATTATAGGCGCCACCGCGCGCCATTGTGATCACGCCCCAGAAAAGAATGCCGGCGACACAAAACAATGCCACGACAAGAATAATTTGGTCAAACTGCATGATGATCAGCATTCCTGTTTAAAAGGGTCGATCCAGCGCGCTGGATCGGATGAATTTTCTGCCTAAGCCAGTTAGGGCTATACACCTGTTTGTAGGCATTTTAGAAGTATTATCAGATTTTTCCGTTGATGACGCCGCGACGCCGTGCCGCAGCAAAAAGCGTGTTGCGCAAAAGGCAGACAGTTGTCATTGGGCGAACGCCGCCCGGCACAGACGTGATGGCGCCTGCCCGTTTTGCCGCTGCCTCAATTATTTTTTGCATCTGTCATGATTGTTTGCCCTTTTTTGATCGCGCCTATTACCCGGTTATGGTGACTTAGCTCGCAAAGCCTAGCCCACTATGCTGCTTTGTAGAAGGTTGCGCAGGAATTGCGCCAAAAGAAACAAGACGATCGGGCTGACATCAAGCGCCCCAAAATCTGGCAAGATCCGGCGTACCGGCCGCAATAATGGCTCATGGATCCGCGCCAGAACATCAGTGATCATCCGCACAATTGGTTGCCACGGGTTAATAATTTTAAACGCGATTAACCAACCTGTCGCAAGGTAGGCAAGCAGAGTCCAGATATAAAGATTGATGATCTGGTCAATGAGGATGGCAAAAGCATACATGAATATCGGCTCATCATGGTTTTTGTGGTTTGGTTTGGCGATTATACACCGTTCAAACGGCACTATAATCAAAACTGATTAGCAATGACAATCTTTCATTCACGAGCAGGCAAAGGCTTTGGTTTGGCCTTATTCCTGCCATCTACACAAGAGTGCATTATCATAAGCCTGCTGTGGTCATGCTCGTCGGCTATCTGACTCCAGAGGCAGTGGTCCCACAAGCATTGTTGTATAACAAAACCGAACGGGGAAGTTTTTTGCTGTTTCAGTAACGTCAGTTATTTCAAGAAAGCTGCAATGAAAAGCGCCCTCGAGCAAAATGGCCAAGGTCTAATTTTGATGCTGCGCATGTTTTACCAGGTTGGTATTTCGCACAAGGTTCGAACTAGTGTTGATGCCACACTAACGCGGACCAACGTCACCAAGAAAATTCAAGAACTCTTTAGCAACTTTGCTAGTCTGTTCGATGTGTTGAAAGTGTCCGCAGTCCTCTAGTAAGACAAATTTAGCATTTGGTAACTTTTGAGCCATTTCCCAGCTTGCATTCAGAGGCACCATCCGATCACAATCAGAGGCAATTATAAGCACAGGATCCGCAATTTCTTCCAAACGTTTAGTTAAATCAAACTTGCTACAGGCAAGAAAATCCCCGTGCACAGTTTTTGAGCCCGCATCCAGTATTCTTTGTTTGGCTTTTTCCCGAAAGTATCCTGCCATTAGCTGACTGTCTGCGATGGCCCCAGTTTTTTTATGCCATGAATATTTAACGATACTGTCGACAGTTGTTTCAAAGGTGTTTTTTAAACCTTCAAGAATAGCATCGTTGACAATCATCTTGCCCGCACCACCAATCGCTACGACCGAACAAATACGCCAATGCTGATTTAGTGAAGCGTTCAACGCGATTGCGGCACCCATAGAATGACCAACCAAGCATACGTTTTTGAGGTCCATCGCATCAATAAAATCTATGATGTCGTTCGAATATTCATCGATGCTTGATTTGCTCTTGCCTTCCGATTTTCCGTGCCCAGGTAAATCAACAGCATAAATCGAATAATCATCTAAACCGGCATTAAAAAGCCTTGCCACACCGTGGTTGCTTGGCGTCAACCCCATTGCTTTGGTCTGATCTTTGGGGCTGCGCCATGCCATTGGCCAATCAATTTCTTGCCCACCTGCGCCATGAATTAGAACTATTTTTGGGCTACCGATATCTCCAGAAATGCCATTGAAGCTGTATGATATCTCGTGATTTTTAATAGTAACTTTTGGCACTGACTCAATCCCAATAAAAATGCTTTATTAGTCGTTCGGTCCTTTAGAAAGAGAACGGATGACAAGATCACTAAAAACATCGCTGATATCTGCAGGAGATTGAAGGCCATCAGGTTTTAGCCATAGGCATGAGTAGAAATACATCCCCAAAAGGCCTTTTACAGCGATTTTATCGACAGCTCTGAACACATTTTGCTCAACACCTTCATCTATAGTTTTAGACCAGATTTTTTGGTATTCTGCATGCATACACATAACGTCATCATGTCGTGAACCTGTCAAAGACTGTACTTCGCGAAAACAGACAACTATTTCTGCTAAACTACTGCTGATCACAGTCATTAAGTGTCGGCTTAGTGCTTTTAAGCGCTGAATAGGGTCTGGATACTCTTTCACTATCCTATGGCCAGAATGAACCAAATCTGAAATGTACGTTGAAGCAATTTCGTGAAGAAGGTCTTCTTTGCTTTCTATGTGATGGTAGAGCGTTCCACGGCCAAACCCTGAAGCTGCCCCAATTTCAGCGACGCCAACTCCATTATAACCCTTTTCTGCGAACAACGAAGCTGCCACCTTAGTTATCTTCTTTGCTTGTTCTGTTTGTCTCAATTTGCTCTCATCCGTTGATTAATACCAATTCGGTAAGTCGTTTTACTTTACTCTCTATCAAGTGATACTGATCACTTTGTGTATGCCCAATTATGATCTCGTCAAGAACAAATTAGTTTATGTCATTCATCAGACCAGAGATCATAATGTTGCAGCATTCGGCTGCAAGAAGATGGCCAAGAGTTCCTTTCAACTGACTAATAGAGTTTGGTTTTCCACTTGCAATAAAAAGGTAAGTCATCGATGACCGCCTGCTGTTTTCCAAGTTATCATGCACTAAATAGTGCGCGTGCCAAACTAAGAATTCTCGTGTGCTAAAGTCTTAGATTGTGTCGAACTAGCCTTCCGGAATAGCAAGTATATAGATTAGGTTCAACATCCCGAAAGGATGTAAAAAAAATTAACAGAAAAAATGATTTTTTAGAACTTATATCGTATTAAATGCTTGTATTGTACCGATTGGTCTATATAGTAATGCATGGGCCTTACTTACGAGTAAACGCGATCCTGCGTCCTTCCACTTTTGAAAACAGATTTAAAATAAAAAAGCCGGTCACATGTCCAATACAGAAAAAAAAGATGGTTGGGTAGGGGTTTTAAATGGCCAACCAAAAGTTGGTCAATTCAGTGAACGCTCTCGTGCTACTAAGATGAGTGACATACATTCATTTACTGAGATAACTGGTGATAAAAATCCAGTTCATTATGATGAGGAGCTTGCGAAGAAAACCCCGTTTGGAAAGCTCATAGTGCAAGGTGGTGTGACGACAGGACTCCTGAATGCCTGTGTTGCGGAAGACTTGCCCGGGCCTGGCACGGTGTTTTTATCAACTGAACTTAAATTTTTAAAAGCAGTGGGAGTAGGAGAAGAGTTAACTGCTCGGGTCGAGATTGAGTCCGTGAGAGACGACAAACCCATTTGCAAGTTGAAAACCACCATTACCGACAGTGCTGGCGACCTTTGTGTTGATGGCACCGCTACCACGTACACTATGGCGCTCGAAGGCCTCTAAAACGAAGAAAGCTTTTCAAAATTATTTAAACAGAAATACCACTAAGCAGGAGTGATAATATGTCAGAAGAGATGGAACTTGAAGGTGAGTGGGTAATGGGATGGCCCGATCGTAAACGGGCCCGTGTAATGCCAAGTAAAGACTCTGAAGGGCGAACGATATTTGCACGTTCTCCAGTACTTGATTTAGAGGGAGTGCTGACACCAACCGACGCCTATTATGTGATCGCTCAACTCAATATGCCTGATCCGGTTCATCCCGATGATTTCTCATTTTCAATCGGTGGAATGGTTGATAATCCAATTGAGTACACTCTTGAGGAAATTCGGAAGTTTCCGGGGCGCACAGTACGTGCAGTGACCGAATGTGCAGGAAATGATGGTGAATTTTGGGACTATATCGAGGAAGGTAAAAACGTACCGAAGCCCTCTTTGCGTGTTGTCCAAGCTGAAGAAGGCGGTTGGCGTCAGTCTGGAGACGGCGAAGAGGCCCTAGACATTAATAATATCCTTCAGTCTATTCCAACTACGGGACTGGTCAGTGGTGGTGAATGGACTGGAGTGCCCTTTAAGACTGTGCTTGAGATTGCCGGCATACAAGAAGGCGCGGAGTCTGTCGCCCTTTATGGCTGGGATGAGGGCAAACCTGATCCAGTGACCCAATACCTCTCAGTCGGACGTACCGACTTTGATGTGGTTGACCCCGGTATCATCAATTACGCAAAGGCAATGCCGATCGAAAAAGCTCTCCATGAAGATACAATCCTAGCATGGGCTCACAACGGTGAGTACTTGACACATGTACATGGTGCCCCATTGCGATTAGTTGTGCCGGGTTGGGCTGGAAATTGGTGGGTAAAATGGATTGATAAAATAGAGGTGCTCGATCATACCCCAGATTTCTATTATCAGACCCACTATTTTGTGAGCGGCAAATCTCCAGAAGATCCCGACAAAAAGGCTATGAAAAAGCTTGGTGTCAAAGCACTAATTACTTCACCTCGAGACGACGACGGTCCAATCAAATGCGGCAAGCACGCTGTAACTGGTCGAACATGGAGTGGTGAAGGTGCCGTAGTTCGCGTCGAGATCAGCACTGACGGGGGTGAAAGCTGGAACGATGCAACCATCGAGGAGTCGAACGATCGTTGGCTATGGCGGCGGTTCCACTATGTTTGGGATGTTGCTGAACCAGGACAGTATAAAATAATGGCACGTGGAACTGACGAAAGAGGTCGCGTCCAGCCGACTAGGGACTGGAATTTTCAGCGCAAGCACTTTGACGGTATCGTGCCTGAAATAATTACTGTTGAGAAAGGGTGATTTTCCTATGAAGATTGCGGTGTGTGTTAAACAGATCCAGAATCCTGAGATCCCGTCTGCTCAGTTTCGCATTGACGAACAAGCAAAAACCTTGATTCCAGTATCTGGTTTGCAACCTGTTCTGAGTCCATTTGATGAACAAGCAGTTGAAGCCGCTTTGAGGATACGTGACAGTGCAGGAGAGGGCGCAGACGTAGAGATAATCATCGTGACTATCGCGTCAAAAGCTTCCCGTGCGCCCATCAAAGCGGCGCTCGCTCTAGGGGCTGACAATGCCGTTTTGCTCAGTGACTCGGTGTTTGATGGCAGTGGTGGGTACGTCACTGCCCGTAACCTGGCTGAGACAATCCGCACTATTGGTGATGTGGACTTGATTTTGGCCGGGCGTCAAGCTGCCGACGGGGATGCTGGTGTTGTAGGACTAGGAGTAGCCGAAATTCTGGATATTCCAGCCATCACTTTCGCGCGTGACGTGCGGATTAATGATGGTGTCGTCACAGTTCAACGAGTGCTTCAGGATGGTATTGAAACGGTTGAAGCAGATTTACCAGCGTTGGTAACTATCTCCAACGAGTTGGGTAAAGTCCGCCATGCATCAATGCGGGAGACCATGCGTGCTGCGAAGAAACCGGTTAAGGAATGGATGCCTGATGATATTGGCCTTGATGAGACGCAGGTTGGTTCTAGTGCCATGCGTTACAAACTAGAGCGCCTCTATGTACCAGTGAACGACATAGAGTGTGAATTCATTGACGGGGATACACCAGCCGATATAGCTGCCACTTTGGCACAGCACATGCGTGAAGCAAAATTAATATAGGATCAAAAGATGACTGACAATAATAATGGTGTACTCGTAGTTGTAGAGGTCTTGGAAAGTCAACCAATCGATCTAGGTTTAGAGATGTTAGCGTTGGCAAGGCGCCTCACTGACAGTATGGGTGGGACAGTCACTGCGGTCGCTTTCGGTACTGGCTTGGAAAGCACTGGTGAAACACTGATTGCACACGGTGCAGATCAAGTTTTAATCAATGACAATTCAATATTTGCCAACTTTCATGCTGAAGCCTGGTTGCCAGATCTATCCAAAATGATCACTGAGTTGGCGCCCGCCATTGTCCTTATTGGACATTCGGAATCTGGCACTGACCTAGCCCCCCGCCTAGCCTTCCGACTTGATGTTGATGTAGCTACCGGTTGTGAGTCGATTGAGATTATGAATGGACGACCACACATGACCCGAAGCTGCTTTGGTGGCCTTGCGCGCGAAGTGATCACTTTTACAAAGACACCTGCGTTAGCTACCGTTCGTTCAAAAAGTCAACAGGCCCTCCCACCTATGATGGAGCGCGCTGGCGAGATTAAACAGGTGGATTCAATTCTTGATGAAAATTCGATGCGCACTCGTGTTGTCAACCGTGAAACGGAGAAAGCCGACGGAGTAAAGATGGAAAGTGCAAAAATTGTGATAGGTGGTGGGCTTGGTTTAGGCGGTCCAGAGGGGTTTAAAACACTCAATGAAATTGCAGAACTGGTCGATGGAGCCGTTGGTGCCAGTCGCGCCGCTTGTGATTTGGACTGGTGCCCACGCTCTTACCAGATTGGGTTGAGCGGGCGCACAGTGGCACCCGAACTATACATTGCGGTCGGAATCTCTGGCGCTAGTCACCATATGGCGGGCTGTGGAAATTCAAAGACCATTGTTTCGGTCAATTCTGATCCAAATGCAGAAATTTTCAAATCATCTCGTTTTGGTATAGTGGGCAACTCTCAGGAAATTATGCCTGCACTGGCCGAAGAGATCAGGAAGCTGAGGGCCTAGCATAAAAGAGCTGAGAGTCGGCGGACCAAAGTATTCTTATCAGTATAGCTCATTTATGATTTCACAAGGGATTCGTATCCTTAGAAGCCCCTGTGGACCCTTTGAATGTATTCACTATTGGCATTTCTGGAGGCCACATAGTTAAGAGTTCACTTTGTTGCAATGCCTCTTTTTCTTGTCGGGAATAAATCCATATCGTCAACGTGACGTTTACAATTTTTTAATTTAAGAGTGGCCTTCGATGAAAATCCTGTCGTGATTTAACTCGCTAAAAATATTCATTACGTAGTGAACAAAAGCGGGTCAACTACTTGAATTAATTAATAATTTATATATTTCATATAGTTACTCCCAAAATGCAAACAATATCAAGGATACTGTTGGTTTTAGTTGGCAGCTAATCCACTAACTTTATCAACCTGTTGGGGATATATTAGATGTCAAACGTATTTTCAAACCGTTGGTCTGTTCTTGTAGTTACGGGTGTGGCACTTGTTCTTTCATTGACTACTTGGTACTCAGCAACAGCCGTCATACCTGAGTTGACTGAGCTTATGTCGCTGAGCCTGTCCCAAGCAGCTTGGTTTACCAATAGTGTACAGCTAGGTTTTGTCATTAGTGCCCTTATTGTAAGCCTACTGTCTCTGTTAGATATTTATAAAAGCTCGACCATTATGGCGATATCTGCGTGTGTTGCTGGTATTGCAAATGCATTTTTAATTTTGGAACCCGGTGTAACCTTGTCACTTCTTTCCAGATTTATAACGGGTATGGCTTTAGCGGGTATATACCCCACGGTAATCAAATTCATCGCTACCTGGTTTAAAAAAGGGCGGGGGTTTGCGATGGGAATAATGTTGAGCGCCCTAACGCTCGGATCAGCTTTGCCCCACCTTATACGTGCTGTTGGAGTCCAATTTGACTGGAAATTGGTAATTGTCATGAGCTCACTGGCCTGCCTGATAGCCTCGGTGCTTTTTGCATTTGTGTTACACGACGGACCCCATCAATTTTCCAAGACTAAGGCAGATTTAAATCAATTGACGCGCATTATTAGAAACCGTCCAGTAATGCTAGCCAATATCGGCTATTTTGGTCACATGTGGGAGCTCTATGCGATGTGGGGTTGGTTTTTTGCCTACGCTATTGCAGCAAAGAGCACGGGACTTGGTCTGGAAAACGCCGCGTTACTAACATTTTTTGTAATTGCTGCAGGCGCACCAGGTTGTGTTTTGGGTGGATGGTTAGCAGATCGCATAGGTCGTTGTTACGCAACTACCTTTCTCATGGTTATTTCAGGTACAAGTGCACTCCTCATTGGGCTTTGTTTTAACGGTCCTCCGTGGCTATTCATCGCAATCGCATTGATCTGGGGGTTAACTGCAGTTGCGGATAGCGCTCAATTTTCAGCCGCGGTCACAGAGCTTTCTGACCAATCAATGGTTGGTTCTGCATTGGCATTCCAAATGGGTGTTGGGTTTGCAATAACAATATTTGTCATCTGGTTGTTGCCAGTCTTAGCAGAGTACTTTGGTAATTGGCGCTGGGTTTTCGTGATACTAGTACCTGGCCCCTTTCTTGGTGCCCTATCAATGCTATTATTGCGCCGCGAAGATCGATCGCTGTTACTTGCTGATGGCCGGCGATAGGAACGTTCCAATTTGTTTGACAAGCATTTTCCACTCATTGGATGGAAATCATCAATTTTTTATAGCACAAAAGGGGCGGAATGACCCGCCCCCTTAACTATCAGATCAAAACGGCCTGCTTATTAACAGCAACCCTTAGCGACGCTGTCTTGAGCACAGAAACAGGTTTTTGCCGGCACAATGTCAGCACGCGAGCTACGTTCGTTAAATAAAGCAGTAACCTCGGCAAGTTCTTCAGGTGCATCGCCTCGTGCTTCAAGACAGAGTTTGAGACCCAATAAGCCCCACATGTTGTCTTTCCAAAGTTTGATGTCAGCACGGTAGACGGCTTCTGCTTCTTCGATCTCGCCTTGTTCGAAAAGTAATGCACCAAGGATGTGGCGCACGGGTTGCATCTGTCCCCAAGGCTCGTTGTACGCGAGGTTGAGTGAGAGATTGACACCACGACGTAGATGGTCAAAAGCAGCAGTAAAGTCAGACGCTTCACCTCGAGCCTTGGCGAGGAACTGTTTACGGTATTCGATTTCACCATCCAAAACAGCAGCATTAACCAAATGAATACACGGGCCATCGCTTGGGTCCTGATACATCAAGTTATTGTGTAGTACACGGCCAGCAAGCGCTGGGTTTTTAAGTGCTTCATAAAAGAGAGCCTGTTCTGCTTCTGCCTCTGCGACCATGCCCTTGGAGGCATAGGCTACACCACGAGCATAGTGTTGTGTTACGATAGTGGAAGCGAACACCTCCTTATCAGAGAAGGTCGGTTCAGCAATTATATCATCCCACATACCAAATCGAATCATGACGTGGAATGGCAAGGCGACATAGGACTCAAGGAAGATTGCGCCCATTGGTATGATTCCAGCAAGCATGAATTGTACGCCTGAATTCTTGTCACCTGCAGGATTTGCAGCAGCAGCTTTTCGAGCGTATTTCATAGCGGTTTCATACTGGCCTTCAAACATAGCACACCAGACCACAAAGTGGTGGTTGTGCATTCTGTAGAATTTGTAAAACTGTGACTCGTTGCCAGTGTGTTTGACGTATTTATCATCAGCTTCTACGGCAGCTATGTTACATTCCACAGCCTCTTTCCATTGCCCAACCCAAGCATCTATATGAGAAGGCATGTGTACAAGGTGACCCATACCAGGCATGGCTGTGCGTAGCAAATCAGCTGCAGGTAGAGCTCGTTCTGGAAACGGAGACAGCTCCAAACAGTGACAATATAAGTGGCTCAGTGCAATGTGTTCCTTTGCGCCGTCAATGTTCTCAAAGGCATCTTCCATAACTTGAACACAAGTAAGTGTGTTGTCATCGGCCGGAGTGATTTCACCAGTCTCAGTGTTCTTGTCCCACAGTTGCCATGCTTTGAGGTTCATAAGGGCTTCTACATAAATTGCAGCAACGTCCAAGTTGCCTTTATATTTCTTGTAAAGAGGAGCCATTGCTGCTGCAAACGCAGCATTAAGTTCTGGGGTATTACCCATGTTAAGCACTGATGGGTCAGCCGCGTCCCGAGCTTCCTCAGAGTGACGCTCGGCTAGTGCATCGATAAGGTCTTGTTCTAATTCTGTACAACCCGCTTTGAGGGCGACCGCTTGCTGAATTGCATCGAATCCCGAACCCAAGCCGGGCGTCCAGTTGTAGTTTGAAGAGACACAATATGCGATACCCCAATATGCCATTGCGCAGTTCGAATCGAGTTCGGCCACCTTCATGTAACAAGCAATTGCTTGTTCGTGGTTAAAATTCAGCATATGCCCGAAGCCTTCAACAAACATTTTCCGGGCATCTTCATTTGCGCAAGTAACCGTTGCAGCGAATGAATAGTTTGAAGCTTTTCCAAAGTCATAATTTGCAGGTGCGAGAGACATCTGAACTTCCCCTATCAATTTTTTATAAACGTAGTATACACTGTACAGACCAAACGGTACACTTCAAGCAGTAAATAGGCTTGAAGAGATTGTCAACGTGTACTGAATATCGCATGAACGGATGAATAGTGTGCTGGCTTCCTACAGGGGCTACGGAAATAAAATTTTTTAGGGTACAATCAAAATTAAGTAGGTATAGAAAACCGGATGGTAGTTTTAAAAATGGGAAAAATACGACGCAACATGGCAGGATTGATTTTTGCCGCGCTGGGTATCATATTTCTGTATCTAGACATGGCTCCAACCATGGATGACGTGGGTCATGTTAAACATATGAGCCATGAAACAACGGCTCACAGTGTTAAACTACTGGGCATTGGGGAAATGACTTGGATGTGGTTTACAATGGCATTGGTACATTTCTTTTTAAATGATCAAGGGTGCAAGCATTGTGCAGGCAGGCAATAGAAGAGCCTAGCGACACTTTTTCTGGTAAACTTTGAACTGGTATATCATGGATATAATTTCAGAAAATATGTCTCATGGTGGTGTGCAGGGTGTATATAAACACGTTGCTAAAACCACCCAATGTGAAATGACATTTGCAGTGTTTATGCCACCAAGCAAAAAAACTCCTTCTCCAGTTTTGTGGTATCTATCAGGACTTACTTGTAACCACTCTAATGTTATGGAGAAAGGTGGATATAGGCGCCTCGCAGCAGAGCTTGGAATTGCCATTGTATGTCCGGACACCAGCCCACGCGGAGAGAGTGTCCCTGACGAGAAAGACAATTGGCAATTTGGTTTAGGTGCTGGATTTTACTTAGATGCTACTGAGCTCCCATTTTCAGTGAATTACAACATGTCTTCATACATATTAGATGAGTTAACAGAATTAATTGATGACAAATTTGATGTTGATATGAACAGGCAAGGAATTTTTGGACACTCAATGGGAGGTCATGGTGCACTTACTATGGCGCTGAAAAACCCAAAACGATTCAGAAGTTGTTCGGCTTTTGCTCCAATTTCTCATCCAACTACTGCAGATTGGTCAATGCCAGCATTTCAAAAGTATTTGGGACAAAAAAGTGATGAGTGGCGAAAATATGATGCAGTTTCCTTGATTGAGGACGGTAACTTCTTTCCAAAACTTTTTGTTGATCAGGGCGAAGCCGACAGCTTTCTTGAGGAGGGTTTAAGGCCTTGGTTATTGGTTGAGGCTTGTGAAAAAGCAGGTATAGAAATCGAATTACGAATGCACAAAAATTATGATCACTCATATTTCTTTATTTCAACTTTCATGGAAGATCATTTGCGTTGGCATTTCTCGCATCTGTAAGATGCGCACCTTTCCCAAAGTTGATATTCTCAGTTGTCAATGCACCTTAAATCCGACGTCATTAAAGGGTCGCACATCGGTCACACCTCATTCACGCACGCTTAGACAAAAAAGCATAAATCAGCAGGACTAGCAGAAATCAGTCTGAGGTTGCGAACGATAATAAGATATTGATTTAATTTCTTATTTTACTCTAGAAAATTTTAGAAGAGGAGGGGTGTTAGCCCCTAACACGTAGATCATGATAAAAAGCAAAGTCTTGAAAGTCCCCGCCTTTTCGCTTACGTCTAATTCATGAAACAGTACGATACAACATCACCTAAATCTGCTGAAACTAAGCCAAATCATCAACGCCGCTTGTCGGCGCGCAAGGTGGGCTGGGTTATCGCCACAGCTCTATTATTTACAGGGCTTGCGGTTGCAGTGTTTTTGATTTCTGATAAAATTGCCAGAAAGACCACATTAGGCATTCCGCAGTTTCAAGATAATCACATCGAGCTAATTGATCAAAACGGCATTGCGCGAAATGAAGATGATTTTGCCGATCGGCCAATTGCGCTGTTTTTTGGCTTTACCTATTGTCCAGATGTTTGCCCAACCACTTTGACAACGCTTGCCGCTGCACGCGATAATTTGAATTCGACGGGTATGGATACAAAGGCGCTGCAGATCATATTCATCACGGTCGACCCTGAGCGTGATACGCCAGAACAACTGAAGCAATACTTTAGCCTGTTTGATGTCAATGTTACAGGTCTAACTGGATCGCCTGAAAAGGTGCGTTCGGTACTGAAACAATTTGGTATCTATGCGCAAAAGAATGGTCAAGGAGATGGGGATTATCTGTTTGATCATAGTTCCGCGGTATTTCTATATCGTGATGATGGCAGCTTTAAAGGCACAATCGTCCATAATGAGCCTATCGCCTTTATTACTGAAAAGATGAAATCGATTCTGTAGATAGAAACAGGCGTGATGATATTTACCGGTTGAATCGACCAATCAAAGATCATTTTAAAAGCTTGCGCTCAAAATTAGGCAATAAAAACGGTACCTACGCGGTTTGTCGTAGAATGGGTGGACACAAATAAGGCAGCCATAAAATGAGGCCAAGACCATAATGTCAGATAGCTTAAACCACTATTAGGTTGAGCCTGATTGGCCTAGCCATAATCAACCATGGCGATTTTGACGATTTTTGACAAGATCATCTACCACTGCCGGATCGGCCAAGGTTGATGTATCGCCTAGCTGATCATGTTCATTGGCGGCAATTTTCCGTAAAATGCGGCGCATAATTTTGCCTGATCGCGTTTTTGGCAATTGTGGCGCCCATTGCAATAGGTCGGGCGTCGCGATGGGGCCAATTTCTTTTCGTGTCCACTGGCGTAACTCGGCGGCCAACTGATCATCGGCAACCGCATCAGCCACCAAGGTGACATAGGCATAGATCCCTTGCCCTTTGATATCATGTGGATAGCCCACAACCGCAGCCTCGGCCACTTTTGGATGCGCCACCAATGCCGACTCAACTTCGGCTGTTCCCATCCGATGGCCTGATACATTTAACACATCATCAACACGGCCGGTGATCCAGTAATAGCCATCTTCATCACGTCGCGCCCCATCACCAGTAAAATAGCGGCCGGGGAAGGCCGTGAAATAGGTCTCAATGAAGCGCTGGTGGTCGCCATAGACCGTGCGCATCTGGCCGGGCCATGAGTGTTGCAGACACAGATTGCCTTCAGTCGCACCTGCAAGCTCGTTGTTTTCGCCATCGACCAGCACTGGCTTGATCCCAAAAAAGGGCTGGGTCGCCGAGCCGGGTTTGGTGGCGGTTGCCCCCGGTAATGGTGTAATCAGTATGCCGCCGGTCTCAGTCTGAAACCACGTATCAACAATCGGGCAGCGGCCGTCTCCAACGATGTCATGATACCACATCCATGCCTGTGGATTGATGGGTTCTCCAACCGTTCCAAGTAGTCGCAAGGAAGACCTGTCGCAGCTCTTGACGGGCCCGTCACCTTCACGCATTAGGGCGCGGATCGCAGTTGGCGCGGTGTAGAACATATTGACCTTATGCTTGTCGACAACTTGCCAGAAGCGTGAGCTATCTGGGTAAGTGGGAACTCCCTCGAACATCATGGTGATGGCACCATTGGCCAGCGGCCCGTAGACGATGTAGGTGTGGCCGGTGATCCATCCAACATCGGCTGAGCACCAGTAAATTTCTCCGTCATGGTAATCAAAAACATACTGATGCGTCATCGAGGCGTAAACCATATAGCCGCCGGTTGTGTGCAGAACCCCTTTCGGCTTCCCTGTCGATCCAGAAGTATAGAGAATGAACATCGGATCTTCCGCATTCATCTCCTCGGCTGGACAGTCAGCAGAGGCAACTGCCATTGCCTCATGATACCAGACATCGCGTCCCTCAACCCAGTCAACAGTCCCACCGGTCCGCCTGATAATAATTGATTTTGTGCAGTCGGGGCAGTTCTGCAATGCCATATCGGTGTTCTGTTTTAAGGGAATGCTTTTACCACCACGAACCCCCTCATCAGCAGTGATGACCATTGTTGAGTCGCAATCTTTAATACGGCCGGCGAGCGCGTCTGGCGAAAAGCCACCAAACACAACCGAATGCACAGCGCCAATTCGAACACAAGCGAGCATGGCCACGGCGGCTTCGGGGATCATTGGCATATAGATAGTGATCCGGTCGCCTTTTTTGGCTCCATTTGCCTTTAACACATTGGCAAATTTACAGACATCCTCATGCAATTCACCATAAGTAATATGGCGGTGCTGGTCAGGCTCATCACCTTCCCAGATGATGGCTGTCTGTTCGCCGCGGGTGGCAAGGTGGCGGTCAAGGCAGTTGGCCGCCGCATTTAAGGTGCCATCAGCATACCATTTGATATGTAAATCCTTGGCATCATAGGATACGTCGCTAATCTGGCTATAGGGCTTGATCCAGTCAATACGCTTGCCATGCTCGGCCCAGAATTGATCGGGATTGGCAATCGATTCTTGGTAAAGGGCGGCATAGCCATCCGCGTCAATAAGTGCTGATTTTGCCAAATCTGCGCTTGGCTCAAAGATCATGTCCTGTTCCATGAAAAGACTCCTTTAACAATTCTTAACTGGCCTTACATATCGGCCTTATTTTATGGTTATGGCTTGCTTAATGCTGCTTGCCAGCGTGCTGTTCCGCAATCTCGTTCAAAATTAGTATCGCAGCCGGTGAGAATCAGCAAGGCTTGCGACAATGACTGACGTTTAAAGTGTTGGGTCTTCGCCATGTTCAAGCTGGTCAATAAGTGATTCGCCTGCGGTTGAATCGGCAAGATCAAAAACTTTGCGGCTGATCGCCATGGCAAATCCGGCGCGCGCCATGGCACCAAGCTGGCGTTGCATGCGTTGCATGATGGCATCGCGGTTATCTCCATCATTTCGCCGGTGATCAAAAGGGCCAATCCGGCGGCGGCGGGCAAAGCGACAGGCGGCAAGAAGCTCGCCATCGGCGGCATGCTCATCGGCCACTTCCAGCGCGGCATCAATCACATCATCATCAAGCCTATGCTGGCGAAGCCGTTGACGGATGCCAAGCTGTGAGCGACCCTGCCGGCGGTGGCTTCGCGCCTGTGATTGGGCAAAGGCGTCATCATTGACATAGCCAAGGGTTTGGCAGCGCGTCACGGTTGCATCAATTGCGGCGGCAATTTCATCGGGATCATGCTGATCAAGTTTGCGCGTTGCAAACCGGCCAAGCACGTCGCGCAGCCGGTGCTGTGAACTAGCATAGCGGCCAAGATAATCAACCGCCTTATTCATCAATCTTGTTTCGATAGGTGCTTTTGCCATGAATGTGAAATGATACTTTTCGGTTGCTGGGGCCGCCCCCAAAATCAGTCAGAATGGTATTATGCCAGCGACAAGATTAGGTGGTTTTCGGATGAAAGGCAAAAGCTGTCCTTTGCCCCATTGCGCCAGATCAGATTGCGGCCTATTTTGACCGCATGACGGATCTCGAATCAAAGACAAATACACCATCACCTGTTAAAGTGGCGTCTGCAGCCCCCCTGTCATCATCGGCGCATGGATTGCGCCGTCCGGTTCATATCGGGCTGGTGAATTGGGTTGGTCTTGGCGTGCTATATCAACGCGAAGTGCAGCGGTTTTTGAAAATCGCCACACAAACCTTGGCGGCGCCAGTCATCACCTCGATTTTGTTTTTGATGGTTTTTTCAGTGGCGATTGGTGAACGTGCCAGCTTTGCCGGTGACATTGATTTTGTGACATTTCTCGTGCCGGGTCTTGTGATGATGAATGTTCTTCAAAATGCTTTTGCCAATACATCATCCTCGCTTGTTGTCTCAAAAGTACAGGGCAATATTGTTGATTTACTGATGCCGCCTTTGGGGCCGGGTGAATTGTTGTTTGGGCTTGCCGCGGCGGGCATGACACGCGGCCTTTGTGTCGGCATCGTGACGGCTTTTGCCTTGGTTATTCTTGGTGGTGGCACGCTGCCACCGCATCCACTGATCGCAATTGGGTTTTTAATTCTCGGTGCATTTGCCTTGTCTTTCGCTGGTATACTTGCTGGAATCTGGGCCAATAAATTTGACGAATTGGCGGCCATTACGAATTTTGTTATCCAGCCGCTGACCTTTTTATCGGGAACCTTTTATTCGGTTGACCGTCTTCCCGCACCATTTGATATGATTGCCAGCTTGAATCCGGTCTTTTATGCCATCGACGGGTTTCGCTATGGCATGATCGGGGTTGCCGACCGGCCACTTATGACCGGCTTTTACTGTCTTGTTGCGGTGAATGTCGTTTTGGCCATTTTATGTTATAAGGCCTTGCGTTCGGGCTATCGCTTGAAAAGCTAGCATTGCATACTGACCATTACCAAAGACGATTAGGATAGGAATTACCATGCCAGCCGAAGACTTTGAAAACGGCATTTTGCCCGTACAGCATCTTGAACAGGCGATCCATGACGGTGTTATTGCCGCCGATCGCCCGGTTGAGGAAGGCCAGCTTCAACCTGCCAGTCTTGACCTGCGGCTTGGCCGTGAGGCATGGCGGGTGCAAGCCAGCTTTTTGCCAGGCCAGCATATGACCGTTGCTGACAAGTTGGCGAAATTTGGCATGCATAAAATTGACCTCAGTGATGGCGCGGTGCTGGAACGTGGTTGTGTCTATATTGTGAAATTGCAAGAGCGTCTTCGCCTTCCGGCTGGCATTTCAGCCATGGCAAATCCAAAAAGCTCGACTGGCAGGCTTGATATCTTTACCCGCCTTATTACCGATGGCGCGCGTGAATTTGAATCGGTTGCCGATGGCTATGAAGGCCCGCTTTATGCCGAAATTTCACCGCGCACCTTTTCGGTTCTGGTGCGGACTGGTTCGCGCTTGTCGCAATTGCGACTTCGGCGTGGCATCAGCGCCCCATCTGATCTATTGATGGAATCACTGCAGTCAACCGTTGGTTTGGTTCATGGTGCCGAGCAAACCGATATTTGTGACGGTGTTGCACTTAGTGTTAACCTCGAACCCGATGTCAAAAGTGGCATGATTGGCTGGCGGGCGCGCAAACATGCCGGTTTGATTGATATTGATTCGCCAGCAAGCCAACCGGTTGACGACTTTTGGGAACGCGTCACCCCATCCGACCTTACGGTTGGCGGGCTGGTTTTGAATCCTGATGAATTCTATATTTTGGCAAGCCGTGAGTTTGTGACCGTGCCAAAAGATCACGCTGCCGAGATGCGTGCCTATGACACAAGGGTTGGCGAATTTCGTGCGCATTATGCCGGATTTTTTGATCCCGGTTTTGGCATGGCCGAACTTGGCGCCGAGGGAACGCGTGCCGTTCTTGAGGTGCGGTCGCATGATGTGCCATTCCTGATTGAACAGGGTCAAACGGTTTGCCGGCTGGTTTATGAACCAATGGTATCAGTGCCGGCTAAACTATATGGCGTCGGTGGATCAAACTATCAGTCACAAGGGCTGCGATTGGCCAAACATTTCATTCAGGA
>ERZ802830.1057-NODE-1057-length-26997-cov-21.5883_pt1 | contig 26997 bp, 25 predicted proteins | sample MGYA00345654_ERZ802830 | MGnify/ENA primary metagenome ERZ802830 (study PRJEB30503, sample SAMEA104212375) | marine metagenome | biome: Westerlies Biome; feature: [SRF] surface water layer (ENVO:00010504) within the epipelagic zone...; material: water...
ATCTATTGAATGATTTATTTGCAGCCGGTGCTAGCAAGGTACGTCCGCAAGCTCAAGAGCTTATTGAGAAAATGCGAGAGGTAACTGGCATTACAAAAATTGTATAAACCATCAAGCTGGTTAAAATTTGGATTATTTGCTGTTGGTTTAGGCCAATCATTTGCATTTGTATTAGTGCCACCATTAGCAAGGGACCTCGGTCTATCAGTTATAGAAACTTCCATGATATTTTCTATCTCTGCTGTCGCATGGGCCATAACAAGCACATCGTGGGGCAGGGCATCAGACAGACACGGTAGAAGAAATATTGCAGTAATCGGTTTAATAGGATACTCAATCTCAATCATTGCCTTAATAACCCCTTTATTCCTTGTTGAAAAAAAAATTTTAGATTTCGTTTATTTATTGCCTCTACTTATATTGGGACGCTTGATAAATGGATTGATTGGTTCAGCAACAAGACCAGCTGCTTTTGGATATATGGCCGATATAACATCAAGGTCTAAACGAACTAAAAAATTTGCAAGATTAGAATCAAGCTTCCTAATTGGAACCATTATGGGGCCAATGATGGGGGGCTTTTTATTTTTATATTCAAAGACACTTCCTTTTTATATATTTGCAATGTGTGGTTTCATTGCTGCCATTGGTATTTATGTTACTTTTCCAAACAAAATATCCCTCAAAGAAAAATCTGAACACATTATTTCTAAATTATCATTTAAAGATAAATCTGTTTGGCCATTTCTGTTAATTGCTGCTCTTTCATCTTTATGCCAAGCATCCCTGCTTCAATCCATAGGTTTTTTTATTACTGATGTGTTTTCCAATGAAAAAGATTTACCTTTGGTCATAAGTTTAACTTTTGTAGTTTTATCTATATCCACTGTTGTGAGCCAGTATATTTTTACAGATTTAATGCCAATTAAAAATAATAAACTTCTTATATACGGAACTTTTTTAATAATGATTTCGTATTTAATGGCTGCATTGGCAACATCAATAGCATTATTTTATCTAGCTATGATGATAAATGGTCTTGGAGCTGGGATGTTCAGACCTGCCAATGCATCAACTCTTTCTTTAGCACAAACTCCCGATAATCAAGGCAAGGCTGCTGGTTATTTAGGTTCTGTTATGCCAATTGGGCATGTGTTAACACCAATTGTTGCAATGCCAATCTATCAACTTGAACCAGGATACTTATATTTATTTAGTGCCGCCCTATGCTTTATTTCTTTATTATTTATAATAGGACACCCACTATTACGACAAAATGAACAAACCTGCGCTATTACTAATTAATTTAGGTACTCCAGACTCACCATCTTATTTTGATGTTTTTAAATACCTTAGAGAATTTTTAATGGATGGAAGGGTTATAGATGTGCCATCATTTTTTAGATTTATTTTAGTTACTTTAATTATTTGTCCAATTAGATCATTTGCCTCTAGTAAAATATACCAACAGCTATGGGATTTATCAGATGGCGTTTCACCATTGTTAAAAAATACAGAGGAGTTAACAAAAAAATTAAATGCAGAACAGAGTGAATACGATGTTTTTTATGCAATGCGCTATCAAAAGCCAAGCATTGATAAAGCTTTGGAAGCTATAAAAAAAAATAATCCTTCTGAGCTTATAATATTCCCACTTTTCCCTCATTATGCCTCAGCTACATCAGGCAGTGTTTTTCAAGAAGTAACAAAAAAACTTTCTAAAAGCTGGGTGATTCCCTCATTTAAATTTATATCACAATATTATGACCATCCTTCTTTTATAAATGCATGGGTTGAGACAGCAAGAGATTTTGATCTAGCAGAATACGATAAAATAATATTTAGCTATCACGGTCTACCTAACTCTCAGGTCAATAAAGTTTATGAAGATAATCAATGTGATGGAAAGAATTGTGAGCATGAAATAACAGCTGAAAATGATTACTGTTATAAAGCAACTGTCTACGAAACGTCTAAGCTGATAGCAGAAAAATTATCTCTTCCAAGAGAAAAATATGAAGTTACTTTTCAATCACGTTTAACTAATAACTGGCTTGAACCATTTTCTGATGATGTATTAAAATCATTACCAGCCAAAGGAATCAAAAAAGTTCTTGTTTTCTCTCCTGCGTTCACTGCTGACTGTTTGGAGACTGTTATTGAAATTGGTGATGAATATAAAGAACTTTTTCTTGAAGCTGGCGGTCAAACTTTAGACTACGTTCCATCATTAAATTACTCAGATGCATGGGTTCGAGCTATTATAGATATTACTAATTCAAAATAGGATTTTATATGTTTAACAAAGATGTCTTAAAGGGAAAAAAGATCTTGGTAACCGGTGGGGGAACCGGTTTAGGGAAAGAAATGTCAGAGCACTATGTTCAGCATGGTGCTGATTTAGTAATTTGTGGCAGACGTGAAAGTGTCTTGGCTGAGACGGCATCAGAATTTAAAGATAAATATGATGTTGATGTTCGCTATCAACCCTTAGACATTCGTTCCCCCCAAGATGTTGAGGATTTTATTGATGCAGTTTTTGAAGAAGGACCTTTACATGGTCTAGTCAATAATGCAGCAGGTAACTTTATTTCTCCCACTAAAGATTTATCAGCAAGGGGATTTGATGCAATTGCAAATATTGTTTTTCATGGAACATTTTACGTAACAAATGCAGTAGGAAAAAAATGGCTTGAGCATAAAATTAAAGGTTCAATTATTTCTATACTTGCTACATGGGTTTGGACCGGTTCACCATTTGTTGTTCCATCGGCCATGTCAAAATCTGCACTTCACACTATGACAAAGTCTCTTGCTGTTGAATGGGGTCCTCATGGAATTAGAATCAATGCTATTGCTCCTGGTCCATTTCCTACTGAGGGCGCTTGGGCAAGACTTAGTCCAAAGGGTGCATTGGATGAAGATTCTAGCTCAATGAGTTCTATTCCAATGGGAAGAGTTGGTGAAATGAGTGAATTGCAGAATTTAGCGACTTTTTTGATGGCAGATGGATGTGAATACTTAACAGGGCAAACAATAGCTCTTGACGGAGCTCAGTATCTTTCAGGGGGCGGAACTTTTTCACAACTCTCAAAGATGACAGAAGATGACTGGGCTGATATACGTAGTATGATTAAAAAAACAAATGATTCTGATAAAGCTAAAAGATCGACTTAGCAATTGAGATATTTTTTAAATAATAGGCTATAAAAAGATACTTATAAAAAGGAGAAAAAATGGAAAATCAACAAATGCAAGATATTTTAAATAAACAAAAAGCATACTTTATAAAAAATGGTCCTCCCTCATATGATTTAAGAATTGACAGATTGGATCGAATGAAATCATTAATTATGGATAACCGGTATAAATTCGTAGATGCATTGAATGAAGATTTTGGTGTTAGATCAAAAAATCAATCAATGGCTACTGATGTTTATACAATTATTCCAAGTATCGAATATGCAAAGAAAAATTTAAAAAAATGGATGGCTGGATCGAAAAGGAAACCAAATTTTCCATTGGGTTTTTTGGGCGCCAAAGCTTCTGTTGACTATGAACCTTTGGGAACAGTTGGCATGATTTCTCCCTGGAATTTTCCAGTTTTTTTAACTTTTTCACCCGCGGCATCTATTTTTGCTGCTGGCAATCAAATTATGCACAAACCCAGTGAATACACTGAGCAGACTTCTTTGTTATTAAAAGAATTATGTGATTCTGCATTTGATGAGGACGAATTTGCAACCATTCTTGGAGGCCCAGATGTTGGGGCGTCATTTACTCAACAGAAATTTGATCATCTTTTGTATACTGGAAGTGGAACTGTTGCAAAACACATTATGAAAGCAGCTGCTGAAAATTTGGTTCCTGTTACTTTGGAACTTGGCGGCAAATCTCCAGTAATAGTTAGTAATACAGCTGATAGTGCTATTGCTGCTAAAAGAATTATGCTCGGTAAAACAATGAATGCTGGTCAAATTTGTCTAGCTCCTGATTATGTGATGGTTCACTCAGATAAGAAAGATGAACTTGTTGCTGGCATGAAAGAAGCTGTCGAGGATTTTTATCCAGATTTAAAACATAACGATGATTACACATCTATCATTAACGAAAAACATTATGATCGACTTCAGGGTTTGCTAAGTGATGCAAAAGAAAAAGGAGCCGAGATTGATGAAATAAATCCTGCAAATGAAGATTTCTCTCAACAAGAAGCATTTAAAATTCCACCGACACTTGTTATGAATCCAACCGATGATATGGAGATTATGAAAGAGGAGATTTTCGGACCATTGCTACCAATCAAAGAATATACTGAGATTGATGAATCGATTTCATATGTAAACGCTAATGATAAGCCGCTAGGTCTCTATTATTTTGGATCTAACAAAAATGAAGAGAATCATGTGCTATCAAGAACCTCTTCAGGTGGAGTCACAGTGAACGATGTGCTTGGACACATTCAGCAGGAAGATCTTCCATTTGGAGGTGTTGGACCATCTGGCATAGGTAGCTATCATGGAGAGGAGGGCTTTAAGACTTTTAGTAATGCCAAAGCAGTATATAAGCAAATCGGCTCTAGGTTTGATAAGTTATTGTCGGCAATTCGTCCTCCATACAAAGGTGATATTGAGAAGGTGCTTAAACAGCTGACCTAACCTTTCATGAATTCATTGCCTATTTACTTGGGCTTCAAGTATTTTAAATCTAAGAAGGGTGCTTTTGCATCCTTTACATCTTTAATGGCTATTTCAGGCCTTTCCTTGGGCGTTGCAGCACTGGTAATAGTTCTCTCTGTTATGAATGGCTTTGAAAAAGAATTACAAACCAGAGTGCTTGGTGTTGTGCCTCAATTAATTATTCGCTCCAATGAAAGAATTGATAACTATGAAGATGTTATTGAGCAGGTTGTAAATTCAGAGAATGTCTTAAGCGTCAGCCCATATATAGAAACACAAGGTTTAATGAGTGCTAAGGATAGGTCTCGAGGAATTTTTATAACTGGAATCAAGCCTCAACTTGAAAATTCTATGTCTATCCTGCCCCAATATTTAACTGAAGGCTCATTAAACAATCTTTCATCAAAAAAAGGAGTTGTGATCGGCGCCTGGTTATCTAGATATCTTGGAGCAGGGATTGGCGATATTGTAAATATAACCACAACTAATTTACGCTCTTCAATATTGGGAACCTATCCCAGGACAATATCTTTAGAAATTGTTGGTATTTTTGAGCTTAAAGCAGAATTAGATCAATCACTTGTATTAATTCATCATGACCTTGCATTGAATATCATAAATGAACCCATTGGTTCCACCCAAGGCATTAGAGTAAAAACTGACAATCTGTTTAAGGTAAATTCTATTGGTTTTGAGATTATAAACAGTTTGAATTCTAAAAATGAAAATTACTTTTTTACCTCATGGCAGCAAACACATGGCACATTATTTCAAGCCATTAAATTAGAAAAAAGATTAATTAGCCTAATGCTATTTTTAATTATTACAGTGGCAGCTTTTAATATACTTTCAACATTGGTGATGACCGTTAAAACCAAAGAAAAAGAGATAGCTATTTTGAAGACTATGGGTTGTTCAAAAATTCAACTTACATTTGTTTTTTTAACCTTAGGACTAATAATTGGCACTCTTGGAACGTTTATTGGTTTAATGATTGGCCTTGCTGTAACACCTAATATTGATTCTTTGATTAATTTAATAGAAACAATTACTCAAAAAAGCTTGATGGATAGCTATTTTATCAATTACTTTCCATATGAATTTAGAGGGACTCAACTTATATATATTTCTATTTCGGTGCTAATAATGAGTTTAATATTTTCTTATTTTCCTGCTGCTAGAGCAGCTAAATTAAAACCTGTCACAATTTTAAGACATGAATAAGCTTTTAGCATCCAGTCTATCGAAAACCTATTACTCAGCTGGACACAAATTAGAGGTGCTTAAAAATGTCAATATTACTCTTGCTCAAGGAAAAACAATTGGTGTGATAGGATCATCTGGAAGTGGCAAAACAACTTTGCTTCAAATACTTGCAGGATTGGAATTCTCAGATAAAGGCGATATTTTTTATAACGATATAGATTTATTGGCAAACGGTGCTAAGAAATTTAATTCAATGCGAAGCCAATTATTTGGCTTCGCATATCAATTTCACTATTTGCTTGACGATTTAACTGTTTATGAGAATTGCAACTTAGTATTCAGGATTGCAAACAATAAAAATAAATTAAAGAATTCAGAAAAAATTATGACAATCCTTCGCGATCTTGGAATTGATCAGCTCAAAGATAGCTATCCTTTTATGCTTTCTGGAGGAGAGAGGCAACGCGCTGCTATAGCTAGGGCAATTGTCCATGAACCCATGTTTGTTTTAATGGATGAACCAACGGGTAATCTAGACCAAGATAATGCTGAAGTAATTCAAGATTTAACAATTAAATTAGCAAAAAACCTAAATATAGGGATTGTGGTTGCAACTCATGATTTAAAATATGCTGGTAAACTAGATTCTGTATTTCGCATAGAAAGTGGAGAATTGAAGTCAATATAAGATGAACAATATATTAATATCCGGAGGATGGTTTATTTGGCCACTCCTTGTGTGCTCAATTTTGCTAATTTCTATAGTGCTTGAAAGACTTTGGTTCTTACAGAGAAGATTAGTTGCTCCAAAAGGCTTGCTTCGTCAAGTTCAGAATTTAATCCAAAAAGATTCTTTTCACTCACAAAATCAAGATGAAATTGCCTTGTCCTCACAATTGGGAGACTTACTAACGCACTGCTATCAATATCATCCAAATTCAAGAGATTTCTTAGAGGTCAAAGCTGAGGAGAAAGCCTCTGAAATTAAATTATTATTAGAACGCAATTTGTCCATGTTAAGCACCATTGCAAGTATTAGTCCATTACTTGGACTTCTTGGAACTGTTGTAGGTATGATAAAAGTCTTCAGTAACATTGACATAAATGGAAGTGCAAATACTGATCTTTTAGCTGCTGGCATATCTGAGGCGCTAATAACCACAGCTTTTGGATTGATTATTGCTGTACCGGCAATTATTTTTTATAGATATTTTGAACAAAAAACCGTGATATTAATGTCAATATTACAAGCAAATACTTCAATATTTTTAGATTTTATATACAAAAAATGAAATTCTATACAAATAAAGAGCGAGCCTTAAGCATAGAGATTACTCCCTTGATTGATATTGTTTTTTTATTGGTAATTTTTTTTGTTGTCACTTCTAAAATTGAAACTAATCAGTATTTAACTCTAGATCTTCCTGAGTCTCAGTCTTTTGCTTCATCAGTTTCTAACGGTTCTCAAAATATTATTTTATTAGAATCGGGAGTACTAATAATCAATAATCAGGAATTTTCTATTTCAAACATTGATAATATGCTTGAGGGCATAACTTCTAATTTTTTAAAAACAGAAGTGGTTGTTCTTTCAATTGAAAACAAAGCTTTTCATGAATGGGTAATCGCCCTAATGGATGGTCTTCAGCAACTTGGCTTCCAAAACATACAAATTAAAACTTATACTGATTAGTCATGAGCCCATTAAGAAGACTGTTCTCATATACGTTTAGATTTAAATTCTCATTTATCTTTAGTATCTTTGGATTTGTCCTTTTTGCATCTGCTGATATTGCAGCTGTTGAATGGATTAGAAGAATTATTGAATACATTAACTCTGATCAAGATGATTTCAGTATATATCTTGTTTTAGCATTAATTTTTATTGCTATAGGACGGGGATCAGGTTTTTTTATTGGCAATTATTTTATGTCTAGGGTTGGATTCGGTATTGTGCATGATCTTAGAGCAGAGCTTTTTTCAAAGTTAATAAATTTACCTAAGAATTTTTTTGATCAAAATCAGTCAGGCCAGCTTATCAATAGAATTACCTTTACCACGACACAAGTATCTGGCGCAGCATCAAATGCAATTAAAACATTTGTAAGAGAAGGCTTTTTACTCCTAGGCTTATTGGCGTATATGTTTACTTTGAACTGGAAATTAACACTGCTCTTACTTATAACAACGCCATTTATTGCGATAATAGTTTACATAGCTGGACGTCGTTTGAGAAAGTTAGCAAAAACCATTCAAACAGCAATGGGCGATGTCACTCACCTTGCTTCAGAGGCTGTTGATGGCAATCTTGAAATCAAATCTTTCAATGCTGAAAAATATGAAAAGGATAGATTTTTTGCTGCAAATGCTTCAAATAAAACTCAAAATTTAAAATTAGAAGCTACTAGTAATTTAGCTACGCCTATTATTCAATTATTGGTCTCAATATCTTTATCTATAGTTGCTTATTTTGCTCTTGGATCTCAACTTGGCATCAAACTAAATGCTGAGGACTTCGTTGCATTTATAACAGCTGCTGGTTTAATGGCTAAACCTATTCGTCAACTCTCAAATATTAATGCTGTTATTCAAAAGGGCTTGGCTGCCGCTGTTGAAATCTTTGATCAATTAGATGCACAAGAGGAGGACGATGATGGTCAAATTGAATCAAGTATTGTCGGTGCTGTAGATTTTGAAAATGTTTGTTTTTCTTACAACAAAAAAGATCCTGTTTTAAATAATTTAAATTTTAGGATATCCCAAAATGAAACAGTCGCCATAGTTGGTAAATCTGGCTCTGGGAAATCTACCATAGCTAATTTATTATCGAGATTTTATTCAAATTATGATGGTTCTATTTTAATTGATGGTACAAGTATTCTTGACTATAAACTGACTCATCTTCGCGAAGCCATCTCCATAGTTAATCAAACTCCTACATTGTTTAACGATACCATTGAAAAAAATATTGCATATGGTGAGAATGAAATTGATCAAGACAAACTAAAGGATGCTGCTGAGATCTCAGGATGCTCGGAATTTATTTCAAGATTTCCAGAGGGAATTAAATCGGAGATTGGAGATGACGGGGTATTGCTATCAGGCGGTCAACGCCAACGTATTGCAATTGCTAGAGCATTTTACAAAGATTCTCCAATTATTATATTAGATGAAGCAACCTCAGCATTAGACAATGAATCTGAATTGATCGTTCAGGAGGCAATCGAAAAATTAATTAATAACAGAACAACAATTGTAATAGCCCATAGATTATCTACGATTGAGAACGCTGATAAAATTCTAGTTCTAAATGATGGATCAGTTAGTGAATCAGGTACTCATTTTGAATTACTAGAAAAAAATGGCATTTATAAGAACCTTTATCAAAATAAATTCAGTGACTCGGAAGCCAAGGACGTGAGCGCAAGAAAATCTGTTGCCCAGGAATTTTTACCTTCAATTACAGAAGAGCCGACACAACAAGGATATTTAATTGATGCTTGGTATAAAAAAAGTTGGTGGCTTTATCTTTTAACACCATTAACATTTTTATTTTCTATAATTGTCAAATCTAGAAAAAATTCTTATCTAAAAAATCAAAAGAAAATATGGAGATCACCTGTGCCAATAATTGTTGTAGGAAATATTTCCATGGGTGGGACTGGAAAAACCCCCCTTGTTAAATATATTGCTGCTGAGCTTGCGAAACGTGACTTCAAGCCAGGCTTAATAAGCCGAGGTTATGGTGGTAAATATTCAGGAACACTGGAGGTTAATGCTGAAACGACTTATAAGAAAACTGGTGATGAAGCCCAAATCTTGGGTAAGCTCAAGATGCCATTTTTTCTAGACAAAAATAGATCTAGAGGAGCCAAAAAGCTTCAAGAAAAACATGATGTCGATGTAATTATTTCAGATGATGGCTTGCAACATTATGCAATGGGTCGTGAGATTGAAATTGCAGTAATCGATGGAGCTAGAAGATTGGGGAATGGATTAACATTTCCAGCAGGTCCACTGCGAGAACCAAAATCAAGACTCAAGGAAGTGGATTTTATTGTGAATAATGGTGGACCAACAGAAGGAGATGAAATTTTAATGACATTAAGTCCTGCTAAATTCATACATTTAAATTCTGGAAAGGAGTATTCAATTGATAAGTGGCCTATGCATAATCAAGTTCATGCAATAGCGGGTCTTGGAAATCCAAATAGATTTTTTGATTTATTGCTTCGACTTGGATTTGAGTTCGATAAGAATCCTTTCCCAGATCATCATAAATATAATAAAAGAGATCTATATTATTTAGACCATCTGCCTATATTGATGACTGAAAAAGATGCAGCTAAATGTAAACATTTTAATAACTCAAAGATTTGGTACCTAAGCATTGAATCTAAAATTGAGTCACAATTTATTGATAGGCTTGAAGAGAAACTAAATGATAGATAAAGAAATTTTAAACTTAATGGCATGTATAAGATGCAAGGCCAATTTAACCGATCAGGAAGATTTCCTTGCATGTCTCAAATGTAACATCGGCTTCCCAATTGAGGATGACATCCCAAGAATGTTGGAAGAGAGTATCTTTTCGTTGGATGAGTGATTCATTTGTAATTATAGTTCCAGCCAGATCTGGTTCAACGCGTCTTCCAAACAAACCATTAGCAATCATTAATGGACGTTCTGTAATTTCTCGGGTTATAGATTTGGCTAATTCATCCAATGCTTCTAATTTATATATCGCAACTGACAGCAACGAGATTATGGATCATTGTCAGTCTTATGACGCTAATGTTGTGATGACTTCATCTGATCATATCTCTGGCATGGATAGAATTGCTGAGGCCGCGAGAATACTTGATCTGCCTCTTGAGATTCCAATCCTTAACCTCCAAGGTGATGAGCCATTTATGCCTGTGCAAATTATTAATCAGTTACCCATGATGCTAAGTATAGATACACCCATATCAACTGCATCTATTCAATTCTCCAATGCAATGGATTTAAGCAGCCCACATGAAGTGAAGGTTGTAAGATCAATTTCAAAAAAAGCTATGTATTTCTCACGTGCCGTAATTCCTAACTCATTTACTGGTGAATATAAAAATTATCTAAAGCATTTAGGCATCTATGCTTATACCAATGAAACTCTTCAAACTTTAAGCAAATTAAAACCAACTGAAAATGAGGAGTCAGAAAAATTAGAACAATTACGTTTTTTAGATAATGGTTTTAATATTTTTGTTGAAGATTTTGTATGCGAAGCACCAATAGGCATAGATACTCCCGAAGACCTGAAAGCTGCAAATATCTTTGCGAAGCAGAATGATTGATGATGCTATCTAATTCTTTTTGTTTGCAAGCAAATGCAAAAAACCTGATAGACATAAACACAATGGATGATTTGTCTGTAATTGAAAATCTAGACGAAGAAAAAATATTAGTTCTTGGTGCCGGCACTAATGTGATTTTAAGTGATTATTTTGATGGGACAGTTATACAGGTTCACTTGAAAGATATAGAAGTTCATGAAGATTATATTTCAGTTGGCGCTGGAGTTGATTGGGCTGAATTAATTGAATATTGCCTAAAAAATAAACTATATGGCATAGAAAATTTGACTCATATTCCTGGGTCTGTTGGAGCTGCGCCAGTTCAAAACATTGGCGCTTATGGGGTTGAGATTAGCTCCTTTATTATCAGTATTGAATGTTTTAATTTAAAAACAAGTAAGGTGGAAACTTTAAACAATGATCAATGTGATTTTAAATATCGCCATTCATTATTTAAGTTGGAGGATTTTATTATTTTAAAGGTGAATTTTTTATTTGATAAATCCTTTAAACCTGTCCTGAGCTACCCAGCTTTAAAAGAATTTTTAAAAAATAATTCAATTGATACTGACTCTTTGACGCCAATATTACTTTCTGATTCAGTTAAGCAAATTAGAAATTCTAAATTGCCTGATCCGAAGATAGAACCAAATGTGGGAAGCATCTTTAAAAATCCTATAGTTCGCTCTAAGGATTTTAACGATGATTTCTTAGCTGGTCATAAGTGGGATCAGGGTGATGGATACACTAAGCTTAGCTCTGCCAGACTTATTGAACTGATTATGTCTGATTTAAGCATTCCACGTAACTTACGTTTTTATGAGAATCACTCACTTGTGCTTATTAACAATGGTGGAGCGTCATATGATGAGGTTGTTAACCTGCTCTATGAGATTAAATCAAAAGTACTTAAAAAATTTAAGATAGAAATAGAAATAGAACCTGAGATTATTTCATCATGATGTTCTTTTCAGCAGCTCTCGCGCATTTGCTAGCTGTAATGTCACCTGGTCCAGATACTGCTATTATTTTTCATCAATCATTCGCAAAAGGAAGAGTGCAGGGAATGCTTACTGCTCTAGGCATTGGTTTTGGTATTTTTGTACACTGTTTTTTTGCTATTTCCGGGATTTCATTATTAATTTATAGCTCTGATGAAGCCAAATTCTTTATTAAATTTATGGGGGCAATATATTTACTTTATCTTGGGATCAGTTTTTTTATTTCAAAAAAATCTTCTAAAACCGATGAGTCTAAGGTCTTATTCAAGAATCCTTTTATAATTGGTTTTGTAACAAATTTATTAAATGTAAAAGCATTTCTATTTACTGTTTCGTTGTTCTCTTTTATAAATCTTAATTCGAATACACTTATGTCTTTAATATACCTATTATATTTTCCAATAATTACCGCAGCATGGTTTTCCTTTGTCAGTTATGCATTAACCCATCAGTCAATGGGCGATATTTTTAATAAACATTCTGACAGTATCCAATTTACCTCATCAGCATTTATTGCTGGATTGGGATTATTAATTTTAATTCAAACTTTATATGAACTTCGCTGATTTATTAAACTCTGTAAACTCAATTGAGGAAAAGTATCCACCTGTGCATCTTTGGGATCCCGATTTATGTGTTGGTGTGGAGATGAAAATTGACAGGGAAGGCAATTGGTTTTATCAAGGTTCTATCATTGGTAGAGATAAAATAAAGATTCTATTTTCTAGAATTTTAAAATTTGAAGATAACAATTATTATTTAGTTACCCCGGTTGAAAAAGTGCTTGTAAATGTAGATTTAGCACCCTACATGATAGTTGATTATGAAGTTGATTTAGATCATAAAAATATTATTTTGAAAACAAATTTAGATTTATCCATACCTCTTGATAAAGACCATAAACTAGAAATAAAAAAAATAGGTGACGAGCAAATTCCTTTTGTTCAAATAAGAAATAATATTGAGGGCTTTATCTCTCGTTCTGTTTATTATTCATTAATAGAGATAGCTTTGATGCAAGATAATGGTTCCAGTGAACTACTTACTCTTAAAAGTTTTGATTGTAATTTTGAACTAGGTGAGATGAGCGACTAGTTTGATTCTTTCTCGATCCACCGATTCATATATTCTTCTAGAATATCTAGTGGTAGGGCGCCTCTTTTAAGCACTTCATGATGAAAGTCTTTGATGTCAAAGTCTTCGCCAAACTCAGATTCAGCTTTTGCTCTTAATTCAAGTATCTTTAATTGGCCAATTTTATATGCAAGCGCTTGCCCAGGCCAATTAATGTATCTATCTACCTCATTCATAACATCCTGCTTGGTTTTTGCAGAATTCTCTAAAAAGTAGTTAATTGCATCTTGTCTGGTCCAATCAAAGTAGTGCATTCCAGTATCAACAACCAGCCTAATTGCTCGCCACATGTCATAGGTCAGCTGGCCAAATTTAGAATATGGATCCTTATATAAACCAAGATCATAGCCCAGTCTCTCACTATAAAGACCCCAGCCTTCAACAAAGGCAGTGATGCCTCCATATTTTCTAAAGTTAGGTAAGTCTAATTCCATTGCTAGGGCTATTTGCAAATGATGTCCAGGCATTGCCTCATGAACGCTTAAAACTTCAATTTCATATTTTGGTCTCACTTCAGGGCGATATAAGTTTACATAGTAATAGCCTGCTCGAGATCCATCAGCAGCAGGTCTTTGATAATATGCTGTTGTTGTATCCGGCGCACTTTCCATAGGAATAGGTTTTAATCCATAGGGCATAGATGGAAGCACTTTAAAAAGCTTTACTAGCTCTGGGTCAATTCTTTTTGAGGTTGCCAGATATGATTCAAAAAGCTCTTCAGAGGTCTCATAGTAGAACTTAGGATTAGTACGCAAATCATCTAAGAAAGATTTAAATGTTCCTTCCCATTTAACATCATTGATAATGGTATCCATTTCATCTCTTATCCTTGCAACTTCAGACAAACCAATTTCATGTATTTCTTTTGGAGATAGATTCGTGGTCGTGAATTTTCTGGCTAAGAATTCATAATATTCTTTTCCATTATTAATCTCTTTGATGCCAATCGACGTTCTGCAGGCTGGAAGATATTCATCTTTAAAAAATCTATGAAGTTTTACGTAAGCTGGAATAACTTTTAATTTGATAACATTTAGAGCTTCTTGTTGGATTTCATCAATATCAACTCTTTCAATTGAACTATCGATCTCTAGAAAGGCTCTATAAAATGGACTGTCTTTTGGTTCTACAAAAGCTTGAAGCTTGATCTGCTTAAAAACTTTTTGCATAAGAAATCTTGGCGGAACAATTTCTTCACTAATACCTAATTTTGCTTTTTCAATTGCCGCATCGACCAATACATCAATTTTAGAAATTCTTTCTATCCAATCTAAATAGTGCTGCTTATTTCTTAGGGGGACTATGCTGATGGTTTCATGTTGTAACTGAATTCCACCTCTATGGCTAAACGGCATTAAAAACGTCTTATACGCGTGAGACTCTGTAGAATTCTTATACTCTTGGTTAAATAATTTGTAATTCACCTTATTATCTTCAGAAAAATTACTAATATCTAAACTATCTAATCGATTAAGCACATCTAATTGATGTTGATGATCTGAGTAAATATTTTCTACTGAAGTATCAGACCATTCTGTATTGCGACTAAGATCTCCCATGCTTGAGGCATATACAGGGTTATCATTAACAACTTTAGACCATTCTGAACCAAGCAATGATTCAAATTGGTCTTGTGGAGACTCAGAAGAACATCCAGCAAATAGAACTAATAATGCAATCAGATTAGCTTTATGCATTACATATTAGGGTAATTAGGCCCACCGGTTCCTTCTGGCGTAACCCAGGTAATATTTTGAGATGGATCTTTGATGTCACATGTTTTACAGTGCACACAATTCTGCCCATTAATAACAAATTCTGGGCCTGAATCTTTTTCAACCACTTCATAAACACCAGCTGGACAATATCGCTGAGCTGGCTCATCGTACATTGGAAGATTTTGCAGTATTGGGATTGATGAATCTTTAAGAGTTAAATGACATGGCTGATCTTCCTCATGATAAGTATTAGATAGAAAGACCGAGCTAAGTTTATCAAAGCTAACTTTTCCATCAGGTTTAGGATACTCAATTCTTGGCATATCTGCTGCTGGCTTCATACAAGCGTAATCAGGTGTTGTGTGTCTGAGCGTGAATGGTAGATTTCCTCTAAAAATTAATTGATCCATTGCATTAAAAGCTGCCCCAATTAAAGCTCCAAATTTATGAAACATTGGTCCAAAGTTTCTAGATTTGTGCAGCTCGGTTTGGATCCAGCTAGATTGAATTAGTTCATTGAAATTTAAATCATCCTCATTATCAATATTTTTAAAGATTGCCTCAGCTGCAAGCATTCCAGATTTCATAGCTGTATGAGAACCTTTAATTTTTGAGAAAACTAAAGTCCCCGCATTGTCACCTACCAAGACACCACCTGGAAATTCCATACTAGGTAGAGATTGTAGGCCACCTTTTATAAGTGCTCTTGCGCCATAAGTCAGTCGTTCTCCACCTTCTAAGTAAGGGCGAATGGATGGATGTGTCTTCCATGTTTGAAATTCATCGAATGGACTTAAATAAGGATTTTCATAATCTAACGGCACTACATAGCCTAAGTAGACCTCATTGTTGTCTGCATGATATAGGTATGATCCAGCTGGAGTATTTTTTGCACTAGGCCAGCCATTGGTATGAATAACCAATCCTTCTTCATGCATTTCATCTTTAATTTTCCAAACTTCTTTAAAGCCAATACCATAATGTTGTGGGTCCTTGCCTTCATCCAAGTTGTACTTAGCAATAAGTTGTTTTCCAAGATGTCCCCTGCAGCCCTCACCAAATATGGTGTATTTAGCTTTTATATCTATTCCAGCCTCAAAACTTGATTTTTCTTCACCATCTAAACTTACTCCCATATCTCCTGTTCTAACTCCAACAACTTTTTCATTGTCATAGAGAATCTCACTTGCAGGAAATCCCGGAAATATTTCTATGCCTAAATCTTCAGCTTGTGTTGCAAGCCATCTGCAAAGATTTGCAAGACTGGCTACATAATTGCCATGATTGTTCATAGGAGGCATAACAAAGGACGGAATGGGGATGCTAAATTTCTCAAACATAAACATCAATTTATCTTTTTTTACAGGCACCGTAAGAGGGCAGTTTTTTTCTTTCCAATCTGGAATAAGTTCATTTAATGCTGTTGGTTGAAAAACATTACCAGAAAGAATATGCGCACCTATTTCAGATCCTTTCTCTAGAAGACAAATTTCCAGGGGTTTATTGTTTTCTTTAGCAAGCTGAGCAAGTTTGATGGCAGCACTGAGTCCGGAAGGCCCTCCGCCTACGATAACTACATCGTATTCCATAACTTCTCTTTCCATTCCAATCTCCCTTTTTTTAGTGGTAAAAAAACATTACAATTATATCCGCAATAACTACCTAAATAGTGATATTATATAAATAATCAATATCTAATTATAAACAAATACAATAGTATCAAATTAAACGAGCCCATTCTATGAAAATTATAGTACCCATCAAACGTGTTGTAGATTATAACGTTAAAGTAAGACCATTGGGCGATCAATCAGACGTAGATCTAAACAATGTAAAAATGGCAATGAATCCATTTTGTGAAATTGCCATTGAAGAGGCTGTGCGATTAAAAGAGTCTGGTACTGCATCAGAAGTTATAGCTGTTACTGTAGGTAAGTCTGATTCTCAAGAGCAACTAAGAACTGCATTAGCGCTTGGTGCTGATAGGGCCATATTGATTGAATCTGATTCACTTCTAGAACCACTTGGCATTGCAAAAGCCTTGGCAAATGTCATTGAGTCTGAGGCTCCCCAACTAGTAATTTTAGGTAAACAAGCTATTGACGGGGATAATAATCAAACTGGTCAAATGTTGGCTGCATTATTAAATTATTCTCAAGCAACATTTGCATCTGAGGTTGTTATCGATGGTGATTCTGCATCTGTTACAAGAGAGATTGATGGGGGACTTCAAACAATTAAAGTTTCATTGCCTGCAATTATAACTACAGACCTAAGGCTTAATGAGCCTCGATATGCTTCTTTACCAAATATAATGAAAGCAAAGAAAAAAGAATTAGATATCAAACCAGTTGCTGAGATGGGTATTGATACATCCCCCCGAATGGAACTTCTTTCGGTTGAATTGCCTCCAACTAGACAAGAGGGAATTAAAGTAGAATCAGTGGAAGAATTGGTTAGCAAATTAACAAACGAAGCAAAGGTGATTTCATGAGCGTACTTGTAATAGCAGAACACGATAATACACAATTAAAACCAGCAACACTTAATACTGTTGCAGCTGCAAACGTCATAGGCGGTGACATACATTTAATTGTGTTAGGACACTCTTGTCAGACTGCCGCAGAAGAAGCTGCCGCTATTGAAGGCATAGATAAAGTTCTACTTGCTGATGATGCTGCTTATGAAAATCAGTTGGCTGAGAGTGCAGCAAATTTAATTAAGTCAGTTTCGAGTAATTACTCACATATATTAGCTCCTGCCACTACTTTCGGAAAAAATGTCTTACCAAGAGTCAGTGCTTTACTAGACGTGCAACAAATTTCTGAAATTACTGAAGTTGTATCAGAAGATACTTTCAAGCGTCCCATATATGCTGGAAGTTGCATCGCCACAGTTAAGTCTAATGATGCTATAAAAGTAATCACGGTTAGAGCAACAGCTTTTGATCCTGTTAGTGCCAATGGAGGGTCTGCCTCTATTGATTCTATTAATGCAGATGGCGTATCTGAATTATCTTCATTTGTCGGTGAAGAAATAGCTAAAAGTGATAGACCAGAACTGACAGCGGCTAGCATAGTTATTTCTGGTGGAAGAGGCATGCAGTCAGGAGATAATTTTCATCTTTTAGAGACAATTGCTGATAAATTGGGCGCCGCAGTTGGTGCATCAAGAGCTGCAGTGGATGCCGGCTTTGTTCCTAATGATTACCAAGTTGGCCAAACTGGAAAAATCGTTGCTCCAGATTTATATATTGCAGTTGGTATTAGTGGAGCGATTCAGCATCTAGCTGGTATGAAGGATTCAAAAGTAATAGTTGCCATAAATAAAGATGAGGATGCGCCTATTTTCCAAGTCGCTGACTATGGGCTAGTTGCTGATTTGTTTAATGCTTTACCAGAGCTCTCAGAGCAACTATAAGTTACTGATTTGAGCTAATGTTAGTTCCTAGCCTGTCAATATTTTGACTCGCTGAACCATTTATTAACTCACATTCTTTCGCTAATAGGCAATATCTCCACAACACATAATCTTTATCCACTCCTGTGCCTCCATGAAGATGCTGAGCTGAGTAACTTATCTTATGGCAAGCATTTCCTGCCCATATTTTTGAGATTAACGCATCATTTTCACAATCATGATTTGTATTGAGATTAACCGAAGCTTGCTGATTGACCAGTCTTAAACACTCAAGCTCGATAAAGCAATCTGCCGCTCTATGCGAAACAGCTTGAAAAGTTCCAATAACTCTTCCAAATTGCTCTCTTTCAGATGTGTATGAGGCAATAAGCGCTGTCATTTTTTCGGCAACACCCAGAGCAATATAACTTCTCATCACCATATTAATTTGTAATAAATATCTCAGCGCCTCCAATCCACGACCCTTTTCATGAATAATTGATGATTGGTCAAGAGTGACATCATTTATTTCTACTTTAAATATTGGAGAATTAGCAGTACTTGCAAGAGGTGTTAATTTCACTTTATCTTTGTCTATAAGCACTAGAAGTACACCCTCATCAGAACTTACTGATACTAAGATACTTTTTGCAACAGATGCAATTTCGGATAAATATTTAACACCATTTATAAGAATCTTATCTCCATTAAATTTAGCTTTAGTGATAGGATTTTCTGGGTCTTGATTGTTCGGTTCAAGAATTGCTGAAGTATAGATTTCTCCTTTAACAATAGACTTAAGAATCGATCTATGTGTTTCAGCTTCACTAAACTTTTGAATGGTTTGTGCTACATCAACCAAACATCCGGTTAAACTTAGTGGCGCTGCGAAATATCCAAGACGTTCAAAGAGAATGCCTAGATCATATAGATCCTCACCACTTCCACCAAATTTTTCATTTATACCTAATCCCAAGTATCCATTCTCAGCAAGTAAGGAGAGGAGGGCATCATCATGCTTGAAGCCATCATCAAAATTCTTAAGTTCATCTTGAGAACATTTATCAGTAAGAATTTTATTTAATGAATCTCTTACTTTGGCTTGATAGTCTAATTCTGAAAAATCCATTATCGAGTTCTAGGCATAAAGAGTCCTGCCATAGCAATTATATCTCGTTGAACTTCATTAGTTCCTCCACCGAAAGTTAAAATAGAGGCAGTTCTGTACATTCTTTCAAGTCGTGAATTTAGTACATTTAATTCTGAGTCATTTTTTAGAAGGCTTAATTCACCCATAATCTCCATTAACAGTCTGTATGCTTCAATAAAGAATTCTGATCCATACACTTTTGCAACAGAAGCTTCAGCCATGTTTAATTGCCCAGATTCCATAATCCATGTCTGTTTCCAACAAATAAGTTTAAGTGCCTCGATGCCTGAATGAATTTCTGCAAAATTTTGTTTTACCCAAGACAAATCAATTAAAAATTGATCATTATTAATTTTAGTTTTCTGAGCTAGAGCTAATACATTTTTATATAATTCTTCAACTGGACCATGGTTAACTAAAGCCAAGCGTTCTAAATTTAGTTGGCTAGTAATCAGGGACCATCCCTCATTCAGATTTCCAACCAAATGGCTATCTGGAACTTTAATGTCCTCATAGAATGTTGCATTAGTTCTTACATCACCTAACGTATTGATTGCCGACAAAGAGAATCCTGGATTAGTTGTTGGCACAATAAACATTGAAATTCCTTTATGATTTTTTACTTCAAAATCAGTTCTAGCAGCAAGCCAAATATAGTCTGAAAAATTAGCAAGGCTTGTCCACATTTTTTGACCGTTAATTAGATACCCATCATTCTCTTTTATAGCTTTGGTTTGCAGTGAAGCAAGGTCAGTGCCTGAATTTGGTTCTGAATAGCCAATTCCAAATATTAATTCTCCTTGTAATATCTTTGTAGCAATTTCATCCTTTGCCCAATCGGAACCATACTCTGCAATCATCGGACCAACAGATTCGGTCGTTAAAAAAGGAAAAGGGAAGCCTGTGCGCATAACAGTTTCAACAAAGATATATTGCTCCATTGGACTAAGTTCCTTGCCCCCTAGTTCTTTTTTCCAACTCAAGCCTATCCATCCATCAGCACCCATTGTTCGCATAGCTTGTTTAAATTCTGGTCCGCCACCTTCAAAGTATTTGGGATTACTTAATTCAGCCTTTAATTCAGGTGATATTAGTCCAGCAAAGTACTCCTGTAACTGATCTTTTAATTTAGATTGTTTTGAATTTAATTGTATTAACATTTCAAGTGCTAGTATCTCATCTTCATTCCTCAAGGCAATATCTTGGTGTATTATTTATCGATGGAAACTTATACAAAAACCATGGAAATTCTTCATAAAAAGCTGCTTCTGGCAAGAACAAAAGAACAAGAAGATAGAATTGTAAACTTGATGCTTGCTGAAGCCAGACGCTATCGAAAAACTGAAGAGCTTAAATTATCTGAATTAAAGACTAATTTAATCTCTTAAATTTTTATTTCAATAATGCAATTACTTCTAAGTGATGTGTATTTGAAAATTGATCGAATAATCCAATTGAATCAATCTTTCTATCTAACTTTTCTAAATCCTTAAAAAATGTTTTTGGATTACACGAAATATAGATCATATTTTTAAATTTTTTAGATAAATTAATTGTTTCCTCGCTTAAACCGGCTCGAGGAGGATCAACTAAGATGTGGCTAAATCTATATGATTTAAGATCAATTGAATCTAACCTCCTAAAGGCTCGATCATTATTAAGTGCAGATACTGTTTCATTGTCCGAAAGTCTTGCTGTATTAATATTATGAATGCCATTAAGCATTATTGACTCTTTTAATAATTTGATAGCATGCTTATTGCTTTCAGTTGAAAAGATATTATTAAAATTTTTAGCTAAGGGCAGGGTAAAGCCACCACAACCGCAGTAAAGTTCCAATAAATCTTCTGATTTTTTTAAATGTTTGATAATGAAAGAGATCATCATTGGGTAGAGATAAAAATTTGGCTGAAAGAACACAGTATCATTTTGCAAGATCTTAAAATTTGATTCGCCATGATCAAATGTAAGCATAATATTTTCTTCGCCAATAGATATTTTTTGCTTCTTGCTTCTTCCTATAATCGAAATATTTTTAAATGTATTATTAATTTTGATAATTTCTTGATTCCAATCTTCTTGCAAAGGGCAATGATAGATCAATGTAACCAGTACAATTGTTCCTGAAGTTCTAAAATTAATTTGAAATAATTTTTTAGTTAAAACCTCGGAATTATTAAGACTTGCTAATAACTTTGGCATCATTTCTTGAATGCTTGAGTGGGGAATTGATGACCTATCCATAAATATTTTTTTTCCATCTGCCATCATTGTGTAAAGACCCTTGTTCCATCCAAACTCAGCTCTAGCTCGATAGCCCTTTGCGGAAGATAAATGAATAACAGGTCTAATATCTGAAAATGTCATTAGTTCATTGATGAATTCAGAGAACTTATTCATATCAAATTGATTATGAGTATAATTAAACTTATAAAAACTATGTTTAAGGAAAAAAATAGAAAAATAAATTTTGAAATGGTTATGTTATCAAGGTCTTTTTCAAGGTCCTGCGAGGCTCGAATACCCATTAACGATGCTAATATTCTTTTAATCCACATATTATGACAAGCAAGATTATCACAATAACAAATACTGCCGAAGAGTATCTTGCTAACTTGATTAAAGACAAAGATGAGCCAGGAACAGCCGTAAGAGTTTTTATATCAGACCCTGGCACTCCAAATGCAGAGACCTGTTTGGCTTATTGCAAACCAGATGAGCTAAATCCCTCAGATACTTTAATATCACTCCCAAAACTTTCGGTGTATGTTGAGGAACGCAGTATTCCCTTTTTACTAGATGCTGAAGTTAATTATGATATCGACAATTTTGGCGGCCAATTAACTATCAAAGCACCAAATGCTAGGTTGCCAAATATTTCCCCTGATAGTCCTCTTGAGGATCGAGTGAACTACGTTATTTATAATGAAATTAACCCAATGCTTGAATCTCATGGAGGCGTTGTGAGTTTAATGGAAATTACAGATGACATGTATGCAGTTCTTCAATTTGGTGGAGGTTGTCAAGGATGCGGCATGGTAGATGTAACACTTAAAGACGGCATAGAAAAAACTCTACTAGAAACCCTGCCAGAATTAGCAGGCGTCAAAGATATGACTGATCATTCATTGGATGAACACGCCTTTTATAAAGACGAATCATAAACCGAAATAATTACACCCAACTTAGGATGATCGAAGTAATGTGACTCGTTTTTAAATATTCTTCTTTCTTCTTTTAACAGATAACTAACTTCATCTTGCGTTACCTCTAATTTGCTTGAAGAGTTATCAAAGTTCTTGGTAGATAAAAAAAGCTCATCATTTACTAGAATTGTTGAATCAATTTCAATCTCTTGATTAACTACAACTTCTGGGATCGAATTTTGTAAAGCGTCTAATTTAATTTCCTTTACTAAATCAGTATTACTATCCGTAATTAAATTACCCCCCAGGTATGCTAATACTTCTAAGTGCAGATATCTGCTTTGATAAAGCTTTATTAATACGCCATTAGTATTAAAAACTTCGTGAATAAAAGGAGCATTTGATTCTGCAAGAGCTGGCTGCAACCATGAAGCTTTATGTAAGATGCGATACTCTTTTCTCCGATCTAACCTTCGATAGATATTATCTAATTGATTTAATTTATTTTGCTTCTCGTACCATTTAGCTGTGTTGATTTTACTTTTAACATTTGTTTCATTAATCGAAATAGCTCCATTTATTTCATTTGATTCCTCAATATCTATCAGCTCAATATCTAAGGGAACATCAATGTTTTGAAATGACTGAGAAATTTTCTCAGTATTTAAAATTATTTCAGGTTTTGCCAACAGGGAAATAATATTTAACTTATTTAGATTTAAAGATTTAGGTTGAAACTTTTCATCACCAATTAACTCAACTTGCTCAAAAACTATAACTTCAATTTTATATTCGGTTGAAAGATTATCTTGACCAAGAACTGGCAAAGAAAATAGACAAAATAATAGTAATTTTCTTATTTTAAATAAGTTTTTCAAGTAAATCTTTAACAGCAAATCGTTTATTTTCAGCATCTGAAACATCAAGAGTTATTTTATTTTCTTTATTAAGTTTAATCTTAGCTGATCCTTCTTGTATCAAGCCAATTAATTTTTTATATGTTGAATCGTTTAAGTCATTGCTAAAGGTAAGCATGGCATTGCGATCATTAGAATATATTTTTTTAACACCAACCTTGCTAGCCAATATTCTGATTTTTGAATTTGAAATTAAGTTTAAAAGCTCTTCATTAGCTTTGCCGCATCTATCTTTGAGATTTTCTAATATTTCATCAATTAAAGTATTGCTTTGAGCATCATTTAAGGATCTATAAAATTTAAGTCTTTCGTTTGCAACAGGTAGATATGATTCTGTTATTAAAGCTCGATCGTTGAAATTTATTTCGGTATCAACTATAGCCTCTGGTGTGTTACCTTTTAAATCATTCACAGCAGTTTTTAACATCGAAAGATACATGCTTAATCCTATCGCCTCAACATGGCCACTTTGATTAATTCCTAGGAAATCGCCAGCTCCCCTTATCTCAAGATCTTCTTGTGCAATAAAATATCCTGATCCAAGATCTGAGTGTCTAACCAATGATTCTAATTTAGCTTTAGGACCCTTTTTTATATCTAATGTTGGAATTATTAAGTAGCAATATGCTTGTCGCAATGATCTTCCTACTCGACCCCTTAATTGGTGAAGCTGTGAAAGACCGAAATTATGCGCATCAATAACAATCATTGTATTTGCGTTTGGTATGTCAAGTCCCATCTCCACAATCGTTGTGCATATCAAAACATCTATCGTATTGTTATTAAAGCCACTCATGGTTTTAGTAATTTCCTTTTTTGAAAGCCTGCCATGGGCGATCTCTATGTTTGCATTAGGAACTAAATCTATAATTTGATTTTTGAGGCCCTGCATTTTAGAAATATCATTCTGAACTAAAAAAACTTGTCCACCTCTAGACATTTCTCGATCGATGGCATTTTTAATAATTTGTTGATTTTGAGAATGCAAGAAAGTTTTTACGCTAAGTCTCTCTAATGGAGGTGTATACAAATAAGAGAAATCCTTGAGACCTGAGTAAACAAGATTCAAAGTTCTGGGAATAGGAGTAGCTGACATATACAAAATATGTGTTGTTGATTGTCTAGATTTTATAATTTCTTTCTGTTTTGTCCCGAACCTGTGTTCTTCATCTATTATCAAAAAACCCAAGTTATCCAATGGGATTTCATTATTTAGCAACGAATGAGTTCCGATCAATATGTCTATTTTATGATTTTTAAAGTCACTGTAAATCTTCGTTTTTTGTTTTAGTGATGTATGTCTTGTTAGAAGTGCAATATTTACTGGAAATTTTGCAAATCTTTTTGTAAAACTTTCAAGGTGTTGTTTAGCTAATACTGTGCTTGGTGCTAGAAGCATTACTTGTTTTTTAGAATAGACCGAAACGAACGCTCCCCTCATAGCAATTTCTGTTTTTCCAAAACCTACATCTCCACAAATCACTCTATTCATAGGTTTAATCAAAGATATATCCTTTAATACATCCTTAATGCAATTTGCCTGATCTAAGGTTAGAACATATGGAAAATCAGCATCAAATTCGATATAAGTTTTCTCATCACAGGTTAATTGATGCGATGAAGCAATTGATCGTCTAGATTCGATGTCTAGTAACTCTGCAGCATGATCTAAAGCCTTAAGTTTTGCTTTCTCTTTTTTAGTTTTCCATTTTGTTGAGGATAATGAATCTAATTTGTTACCTTGAGATTGAGTAACTTGAAATTTAGAAACTAAATAAGCTTGTCTGATTGGCACATACAATTTTTCTTTATCTAGGTACTCAATTTGAATGTATTCCTCCTCACTAGCATTTGTTTTAAGCACCTCTAAACCTTTATAAATCCCAATTCCATAGTCAATGTGAATAACTAACTCCTCGTCGTTAAATGGGTTATTAAAGTTTTCATATAGAGATTCTTGTATAGGGGAGGATGCTTTTGTTTCAATTTTTTCAAGAGTTTCATAGGTATCAATATTTATATGAACAAATTTACTTTCATCATGTATGAAAGATCTAGTAGGAAGATGTCTACAGGTAAAAATTCCACTTATAACTTTAAATGGAAGTGAGGTTGACTTAATTCTATATTTCTTATTTATTTCATCTAACTTTGTTTGTTCTGATGATGAAATTAATAAAGTATTTATATCTCCACTGAGTTGATTTTCAATAAAAAAATCCAGTTGTTTGAATGGGGTATGGTTTTTAAAATCTGATTTAAAAAAATCAACTTTATCAAATGAATCTAGATAATTCTTAATATCATTAATTTCAAAAATATAGTCTTTTGGTTTTAATATTGGTCTTGAAAGATCTATGGATTCTTCTTCATATCGCTCTTTAACAAATAAATAATATTCACTTAAAGTGTTATTGATATCTTCAGAGGTAATTAAATCAAATCCTTCAAAATGTTCTAATATATTTGAATGATTTCTATGAATAATCGGAGAATATATTTCATAACCCTCAATAATTTTACCATCTGCTAGAGCCTTAAAAATTTCACAATGTCGTTCATCATGAGTTGGAAAAAAATCTCTCCATAATGATTTAAAGTCGCTAATTGATGGATCATCTAAGCATAATTCTGAACCAGTAAATAATTGAAACTCATTCAGTTTTCCGACCATATGTTGCGTTCCAGGATCAAATTCTCTAATTTCATCTATTTCATTATCAAAAAATTCTATACGCACAGGTTTTGAAATAAAGCCTGAATAAAAATCAACTACTCCGCCTCTTACAGTAAATTGATTTATTGATTCGACCTTATCAACTCTTTGATAATTAAGCTCTTCAAGAGCTAGCACCAAATCTTTGATTGATAGTAAGTCACCGATAATATATTTTTTTCTTGATTGAAAAAAACTTTTTGATGGCAATCTTTCAAATAAATTTATGCAACTCGTTACAACAACCTTAAATGAATTTTTGTCACCATTAAGTAATTGAATTCTATTTTGAATAATAGATTCTGTTGTTGAAAATCTATCATATGGCAGTATTTCTCTATCTGAATAATATCCAATTTCATCAGTTTCAAAAAACAACAAAAGTTCATTTTTTAAAAATTGTGCTTCTTTATCAGAGTTACATACATAAAGAATTTGTTTATCATGTACTTTTACTCGTTGAGTAATATCAAAAGCTACTGGATGGTGCTGTTTTTCTAACATATGGTGCAGTATAATTCTCGGCTTAAGAATAATCTAAAAAACAGGAACACTAACATGGATATAAGTTTTTCAGAACAAGATCTTCAATTTC
>ERZ802830.1058-NODE-1058-length-26969-cov-11.1471_pt1 | contig 26969 bp, 37 predicted proteins | sample MGYA00345654_ERZ802830 | MGnify/ENA primary metagenome ERZ802830 (study PRJEB30503, sample SAMEA104212375) | marine metagenome | biome: Westerlies Biome; feature: [SRF] surface water layer (ENVO:00010504) within the epipelagic zone...; material: water...
GCATAGATTCTCCTGTCATCTTTGGTAAGCCTTTATCTAATACTTTAGGCATCATTCCACTAACTCCTTCAAGAACTTTATTCATCATTTTTGTCTGGAATTGTTCTGATGTTACATATTTATAACCAAAATAGCCTCCACCGATGACAGATGACACCAGTACGAAGGAAACTATAGAAAGAATGTTCGCTATTTTTTGAAACATGATTAAACAAGCACTAATTAAGGCAAGCGTACCAATAACATTTATGGTACTTTTCCTGATTATAGGATTAGCACCGCTTTATGTCATGTATGGGATTATTGACAGAAATATTCCTGTAAAAACAAATTAACTTTTAGCTTTTTTAGCATCAGAAGGTTTTATTTCTTGCTGTTGATTTTCTGTTGATAATAATTGTGCCTGTGCATCTTTAACACCTAATATTGCACCTTGATAGCGGTCTTCATTTTTACAGGCAACATCGTAAGCATTTTTTGCTTCTTCTTTTTGATTTTGTATCATTACGAGTTGCTCCTCGTATTTTTTGATTAATTCATCTAAAGGATTTGTCATTGTTTTTTAAATACTAAACTTAGCTTTTGCGTAAGTTGAAAACCTTGCTAGTTCAGCATCAGTAACCCTAATACCTTTATAGTATGCAATTTCAGCTACGGTTCCACTCCATTCGTGGTTAGTACTTGTTGTTCTAAAGTTGCCAAGACTTAATCTATCGTATGCACTTGAAGGTAGACTTGAAGGCAAACTACTAGCAGTAGCTATAGTTGTAAAGCTGCTACTTCCAGATGGCTGGAACATATAGGCGGAACTTGCTCCGTTAGTATCACAGCGAAAACAGAAAATACCTTTTTTTGTACTTGCTGAATAATCATGGTTAGCATATCCACTAATACCATTAACTTGTTCTCCATATGAGTTACTCCAAGTATGATCTCCAGCAATATCTACTGACCATGAACCATCTGTAGTACTGTTATAAGTTTGTACAAATAAACCATCACCAAGACTTGTTCCACTATTGTGATCTGTTTTTTCTACAACCATTATTACACTCCAAGGTTCTGGAGGGTCCCAATAATTATTATCAGATTCAGCCGTTTCTAGTCTAGAATAGCCACTATCTGAAGCATTAAAATCAAGAGTTTTATTATTATTAAAACCTGAGTCTGATGAATTATAAACTAAGTCGCCAACTTGTCCAGCAGCAAAGTTTTGACCTCCAACTTGTGCGTTCCATAAAGAATTAGATTGTATGCCTTCACTTTTCCACCAATGTGTAGCTGTATTGTCAACATCCCATGCTTTAGTCTGGTTTATAGTATTCCAATTAGTACCATCCCAAAACTCTAATTCACCTAACGTAGTGTTATAACGAAGAGAATAATTTGGAGGTGAACTATCTCTTTGAGCAGTTGTCCCTGCTGGTATTACAACGTGTTTATTAGAACCTAAAGTTAACTCATTTGGAACGGCAACCGTACCATCTGAATTTAGGGTAACTCCATCACCAGAAGCTCCTGTATGCCTAATACTGTTAACAATTAATCTGCTGCTCATAATTTATGGTTTTGGATATTTGTCCTTAGTAGCTTTGATTGCAGTTGCAAAAGCACCTGATGTAGTTACTGTACCAGCAACAATATCTTTATACAAAGCATCTAACTGATCTCCGATTGTTGGGTAGATAGTATCTGTTGTACCATCAGCACCAGTTCTTTGAGACTTATAGGCTATCGCTGCTGCTGCTGTATCTAAAGCAGTTCTAGCTGCTGCCACCTTTGCATCGTCTAGTGTTACTGAAGCTCCGTCAGCATCAAACGCACCAGCAGAGTCATCTATAGAAACAACAGGTTTTGCCTCCGATTTATACGCTTCATAAATCGCTTCGTGGTCTAACGCCATAATTAAAAACTCCTTTTTACTAAATTATATAAGATGGACATTAAGCTGCCACCTCCGTAAGAGTAATTGTAGATGCATTACGAAAATAAGCACCAGAATCAGCTTCGCTATGTACTCTGTTTAGATATATAGTTTGAGTAGAATTACCACCATGACTTAATCTTATGCTGTAAGTAATTGCACTTGTACCGCCAGCAGTATCTAAATATGTACCACCAGCAGTATTTCCTCTTGCAGTGTTAGCTATACTTGCTTGAAAAGAAGTTCTATTTTTACTGCCATCAGCATCACCGATAGAACCTGTTAAAACTGACCCTGCTTTATATATAGTTGCATTAGTTCTTACACTACTTGAACAACCTATAAAGGAATTAATTGAAATTAAAATTTTATTACTGGCACTACTTGGTGTAATAGACAGACTCATAGCATCAGCACTTAAAGTATTGTAAGCTAAACTTTCAGAAAATACATCTGTTTTAGTTGTAGAAACGACTTGAAGAATTTTACCTGTACCAGCAAACGATAAATTTCCAGAGGAATCCGTAACTAAAGCCTGTCCAGATGACCCATCAGCTTGAGGTAGCTTAAATTCAACTTCACTTGCGGAAGGTGCGTTTGTTGGTACGGCTACTGAAACCGAATTACCACCAGAATGTACAAGTTTAATTTTTCCTGTCATGGTTAACTAGGCTCAGTAGGAAAGGTAACAGAACTCATATCTAAATTACCATCAGAATCAAGAGTTGGGGAGCTACTAGCTGGTAAATCACGCAAACTTTGACGATATGTTTTCCAAGCATCTGCAAGTGTTAAATCAGAACTAGCTCGCCAATCTGTTGCTGTTAATAATCTATCTCTTTCTACTCTTAACAATCTCATAGGTTCTGCATTGTTTAACCTTGTAACTTCAGCATCTATTTCAGATTCGGTTGGTGCTGTATCACTTTCAAGCCATGTAAATCCAGAATAATTACTTCCTATCCAAGACCATTGTTTTTCTGGCTTAAGACTTTTAACAGCATCCATTTTTGTATAAATCATGCTCCAACTTCCATTGCTATTAATATTGTTCCTGGGGCGTTAAATCCAGTAGTATCGGCTAAAACACTTAAGTTTTGTGTAACGCTTGTATTAGCTGATCTTGCTTGTATCTTGTAAGTGATAGCAGATGTTGTATTAGGAGTATCTAATATTTGCAGTTTAGTATTTCCATTAAGTGTTTTATTAGCATTTAACACCATATAAAAACCTTGTTGACAAGCGGTTATTATTGTTGAGTCTCTAAGAATAGCAAACCTACCATAAGGATTATGATTAGTTCCAGCACCAGCATAAGAAACTCCTACAAAAGAGACAAGTACTTTATTTGAAGCTGAACTTGGTGTAATTGATAATGATAAACCTACATCTGTATTGCTGGTTGAGGTATGACTAAAATCAGAAGTAAGTCTTGCTTCAACAACTTGAAGAACTTTACCGCCAACTCCACTTGCTAATTTTGTAGCAGTAACGGCATTAGAAGCAAGCATATCAGCATCTACTATTCCATCAGGTAATCCTCCGACTGCAAGTCCTGTAACTACTCCTGTGTTTCCGTTGATTGATACTGGCATTAGACTATAGTGAACACCGATCCAGAGGGTATAGTTAAAGTATAGGTCGCCATTGAGAAAGGACCAGCAGCTAAACCATTTTTGTTATTACCAATCGTAATATTCCCTGCTGCTGCTATCGGGTTTTGAAATATACCATCAGTTTCACCACCAGCCGATATTGCATTTGTAGATGCAGCCGTTATCCTACCCTGTGCATCAACAGTAATAGCTGGTATTGCAGTTGCCGACCCATAACTCCCTGCACTAACAGAAGTATCAGCAAGTCCAGCAGCTTGAGCTTTTGTTAATCCCATTATGCTCCTACCTCCATAAGTGTAAAAGAGGAACTTCCAAGAGTAGTGTAATAATTAGTAGTATCAAAGGTATGAGGTCTATTTATATAAACTGTATAGCCATAATATAAAGATGCAAATTGAACTTTGTAAGTAAGTGAACTTGTAGAATTAGGAGAATCTAAATGTTGCCAAGCAACACCTCTTACACGATATGCGTCATTGTCTTGTCCTTGACCACCACCAAAACTTGCAACGGTTATATTTCCAGCAGCATCGCCACCACCATTAAAACCTATCCCTGTTGAATCTCTGTAAACTTTAAATCCCAAAAAAGAATTATTTTCTCCTCCATGTTGTAAAGCAATTTGAACAAAAATTTTACTTGAAGTAGAAGTAGGGGTTATAGCTAGTGAAAATCCAGAAATATCTACATATGAATTAGCAGTTGTTGTTGACTGAGAATTAGTTTTTGTTGTTGATACAACTTGAAGAATTTTACCAGCACCGCCATTAGGAAAAGCTGGTTTACCTGAGTTATCAAAAGTAATCGCATCTGCTGAAGCAGAAGTGGATCGTATTGCGTTTGTTATAAGCCTACTCATGCTGCCAACTCCATTACTGTTATTGAAGATGCACCTCTTCCATGACTAGAACTATCGCCATCATTTTGATTTCTATTTACATATACATAAAAAGAATTAGTATAGTGAGATACAAATTGAACTTTAAAAGTAACTGCACTTGTGGTATTTGGATGATGTATTAATGATCCAGAAAATACAGCCATAGGATATGCACCATAACCTGCATTAGTTGACCAAGTAAAGTTTGAAGTTCTTCTTCTGCTCCCTGCTGCATCACCAACATAAATATCGTCTGTAGTAGTACCACCAACAACTTTTACTAATCTAACCGAACCAGAATAAACAGAAGGAGAGACTCCAAAATTAACATGATAGTCAATTCTAAAACGACTAGCTGCTGAAGCTGGTGTCATAGTTATTGATAAACCTGTTATGTCAACATAACTTGTACTAGCTGTAGTTTGAGTATCTGTTTTTACTGCATTTTGATAAGCTAAAACTTTACCTGTACTTGAGTTAGAAGTAAGGATCGTTCCATCGGCATCACCAGGTAAGGTAAGGGTACGATCAGATGCAGGGTTAGAACTTGGTGCAGCTAATATAACTCCATTACCACCGCTATGTAATAATTTGATCTGACTCATGCTGCTACCTCCTCAAGAGTTATTGAGGATGAAGTTCTTGGACCAGAATCAGCATCAGTATCATTCATGGATCTGTTAAGATAACCTGTTGCTCCACTTTGTACTCTTACTTGTAATTTGTAAGTTAAAGCAGACGTACTTGAAGGACTATCTAGGAAAACTATCGTTTTATCTCCAAAAGTATTACCTGTTCCAGCACCTTGAAAAGGAATATGCCATGCACTACATTGTGTTCTTGAGCCGTCTGCTGCTCCATCAAATAATATTGTGCTATCTCTTAATAAAATATAAGACGACCATCTATCGCCTGTATTCATTGCACATCTTAAAACGACTGTAACTTTTACTTTATTGCTGGTAGAGGATGGTGTTATTGCAGCAGACATTCCTGTTACATCAGCGTAAGAAGTTGAGTTTGATGAAAATACATCAGTTTTAACTGCTTGTACTACTTGAATAATAGACCCACTAGCCATTGCTGAGTCTGGTAAAGCGGTAAGACCTGTTACTGTTCCTGATCCGTTTAATACTATTGGCATAATTTACCCCCTAGACAATAACATAACGTGAACCTGACGGAATGGTAACTGTTACTCCACTTGCTACTATTATATCCCCTGCACTAACTCCTGACTTGTTTGTGGTCATAGTATAATTATTTGAAATTGTTAGCGAGTTTTCTGTGATACAACCATCAGCAACTTGTGACGAAACTCCTGTAAGACCCGATCCATCTCCAGCATAAGCTGTTGCTGTTAATGTGCCTGTAACAGTAACGCCACCTGTAACTACTTCTGCTTTTGTAGCACCTCCAAGTTGTAGTTTTAAACTACCTGTACCAGCATCATTAATTATCGAGTCAGCATTTGAATGATAAATCTCAAGATCATTCCCTGCTCCAAATCTAATCTTTTGGTTGTCTCCTAAATCTATATTTGTAGCTAGATCCGTTCCAACAATAGTTCCATCAACGATCTTTGCACTTGTTACTGTGTTGTCACCAGGAGTTCCAATCGCAATCGTAGCTCCCATATTGATAATGAAATATGTAGCACCACTAGGAGGAGCAGAGTCAAAGATAATATCAGTACCACTTACAACGTATCCATCTGTCATATCTCCCTGTCCAGACCCATCATTGGGTTGTTGCATAACACCATTGATTGAGACTCGTAAGATTTCTGCATTACTTGGAGTTACTGCTGTACTTGTTCCCTTAGTAACTAACTTAAATCTATAAGCAGATCCGTTAAATGTAGCTGAACCTCCACCAGTTCCAGAAGAAGATGCAATATCTAATAAATCTGCTGTTCCTGTAGCTGCAACCCCACCAATTTCACCCCAAGAACTTCCGTTATATCCTTCAAACTCTGATGTTTGACTATTAAATCTGAACATACCACCAGAGGGAGAACCTGGTCTTTGAGCAGTCGTACCAGAAGCAACATCAATAGCTCCTGTTCCTGTCATTAAGATATTGTCACTAACAGTAAACGTGCCAGTAACATCCATATTTCCACTAACACTCAAACTAGATAACAAAGTTCCTGTAGCTGTTGCAGAGTTTGTCTGTACAGCATTACCCATCAACGAGTGAGATGAACATTGGTAATGAATTACCATTGGTGTTGTGTCTGCTATAACGATTTGTGTATAAGCACCACTAGAACCAGGGGTTCCACTTGTCGTTACATTGGTTGTATAAGCAGTAGTCTTATTAGACTCAAGATAAAAAAGAAGAGGATGACCACTATTAGTACCATCTGATTGGTCAAACTTATAAGTACGACCTGGAGTAAGACTTAAAAATGGTGATTCTTTACCATCAATAACATAACCATTACTAGATCCACTTCCGTTATATCTATGGGCTGCTGTTTTACTTGCAACTGTAACTGTAAAAGTTTTTACCGATCCAGTATAAGTTGCATGGTGAGAAGCGAATCCTCTTATATTTCCATCATTGGTGAGAGTTAATGTTCCTGTAAAACTAGGATCTGCATTTTGACCAGGGGCTACCCAACTAAGAACACCAGAAGCATTACTAGATAAAACATATCCACTTACTCCTGTATCGGCAGAAGGTAATGTCCAGACAACATTTGATGAAACTGTAGCTGGAGATTTAAAACCTACATAATGTGATGAATCAGAATCTAAATATCTAAATTCTTTTTGAGCAGAAACAGAAATATGTTCACTACTTGTCCAAGAATCTGTTGAATCAATCCAATTAAATGTTTTATCTGTAGCTCCCTTTAGCGTTAATCCACCTCCATCCGCAGTCGTATCAGATGGTGTTGTAACTTTTCCAAGAGTAATATTTTTATCTTCTACATCAAGATTAGTTGTATTAATTGTAGTTGTCGTACCACTAACAGTTAAATCACCAGGTATTGTGACAAGACCAGCAGAACTGATTGTTAACCTTCCAACTCCAGCAGTACTAAGGGTTAAGGTATCTGATCCTCCGCTAATTCCTGTGTTTGGATCGGAATTAAAACTAAAAGATGGTGCTGAAGCAGATCCATCAGGTGCTTTACTTAGTAAATTTGCATATGTAATTTTATTATTTGAACCTGTACCACCACCACTTACATCGACAATAGCTAACACATCAGTACTAGCTGGTGCGGTTAAGGCGGTTAATTCTGATATTTTTTTATTTGTCATAATTAGAATTTAATTACATACATTAGAGCATAGTTTTTTACACGAACTTCAGTTCCACCTTGATTCGCAAGAGATATTCCTGTTGTAGCAGAACTCATTGTAAATGTATCAGCAGGGTATCCACCAGAACCACCATAAGAAACTGTAGTTGATCCGCCACCTGGAAAATATTTCTTATTATCAAAAGTTGTTGTATGAACGTGACCTGGATCTGTTACTGAGTGAGTATGTTGTTTGTTTTGATCTGTTTGACTTGATGCAAAAGATCTTCCGCTATCTACTCCAGCACTATTATCCCAACCTCTTACAAATTGTCCTCGAAGATCAGGCAGATTAAATGTAGAAGATCCATCTCCTGTTCCCCATGTTGTTGATATTGAACTAAACAAACTAGCATAAGTTGATCTACTGACAGCAGCACCATTACATTCTAAATAACCTGATGGAACAGTAGAAGTAGCAAAGGTAAATACTGACCCTGCTGGTACTCCATTAGCAATCTCTCCCCATCCAGATCCGTTGTAACCTTCAAATTGCGTAAGCGTAGTATTGAATCTTATATCGCCAGTAGCAGGGGTAGGACGTTGAGCAGTAGTTCCTGATGGTAATTGTAAAGAACCAGTACCAGTTAATATTAAATCGCCAGCAGAAGTAACAGTTCCAGAAAATGTAGGGGATGCTTTGGTTGCAAGTCCAAGATTATTAGCATCTGTCAAATCACCTAAAGTTAACCAACCATTATTTGAGCTATTTCTTATTTTTAATAAATTATTAGCAGTATCAGCCCATATTTTATAAGCAACAGTAGTGCTAGGAGCAGAAGAACCACTATTAGATGATTGAATATCTCCAAGACAAACATTTAAATCTGCTCTAAAAGTCGAGCCTACGGCATTGGCAATGTCAAAATCATGTCCATTACTCATTTATGTAACCTCCTTACCAAAACCTGATGCAGCCCATACAAAAGATCTTGCGACTGCTGCACTACCATTTTTAAATGTGACTTGAAATCCTGTTCTGCTTATATTAGCAAGTTCAAAGAAATCACCTGTTTGTTGAGTTGTTGGTGTCACTACGACAGTTGGTGTATTTTTAAATGGATTTGTGAAAGATACAGTATATTGTGACGATCCAGTAGTAATTGGAGTCGAGATAGATTCTGTTCTTCCTTGTAATTCTAGTGTAGCTCCTAATTGAGTTACAGCTATATTTTGGTTTGTGTCACTACTTGTTAATATTGCCTTAAATTGAAATGCTCTTCCAGTTATCAATACATTACTAAATTCCTTGTAATCACTCCAAGTTGGAGAACCAGATGGATTATCATTAGTTGATCTTACATAAACAGCAGCATTACATTTTGTAGCTTCTGTTAAACCTCCAACAGCATCTATATAACCCCAAGTATCAATTAAATCTGTTCTTGAATCCCATAAGCTATTCAATATAAAATTACTAGCTTTAAGAGTTTTTCTTAAATTTACATCATAGGGTTGTGTTAAATCTACAGAGTTTGCAAAGGCATATTCTCCTGATGTTGCTGTTGCATTGCTAGTAACTGTAAGTTTTAAAGCATCTATAGAAGCATCATAAATAGTATTAGTTTTAGATCCTGTGAAGTTCGCAGTATGTTCATCAACAGTTGACACCACAAGTCTTTCTGTAGGTGCTGGCAAGTTAGTTGTAACTCTAGTATTATTCCAATCTGAATCATTTGAACCAGGTGCATCAGATTGCCTTCCGCCATCATCTTCAAATTTAATTAGATACGTTCCAGAAAGTAAAGGCACGATTTTTTGAGTTTGGTTTCCAGCAGCAGCCACCACAATTTCTTGTGCATCTTTCCATTGTGCTAATGATGTTAAAGAAGAATGTCTGATGAGGGTCTTTCCTCCTAATAAAACATCAAGCTCTGTGGCACGATTCCAACTTAAGATTGCACTTGATTCGTCTATAGGTAATAAGCTGACACCGCTTACGTTAGCTGGAACAGCAGTTTTTCCTACAGCCACAAATGGATTTAATGAGTTAGGCAATGTAGATCTTAGACCAGAAGCACTAACGCTATAAACTTCAATCGTATAATTACCAGCAATCGTATCTACAATTTCATAACTCTTAGCACCTTCAACAGAACGAGAAGTATAGTTACCCTGTTCATATCTCCACCTAACATAAACATTGTCAGTAGAAGTAGTCCAACTTACAATAATTTTTACTCTTGCAATACCAGTATTTTCATAAATAACTTCTTCTGCTGTAATACCAGTTGGAGAAGAAGGAGCTACATCTAAATTTGTAACATCTCTTGGTGTTAAAGCAATTCCACTTTCAATATGATTATATTTTCCAGAATTGTATTGACTTGCCGTAATAACATGATTGGTTCGATCATTTTCACTAATAGTTAAAACTCTCCAAGTGGATGTAAGAATATCTGTTGTTTGATAAATCCAAACACTATTAACATTAGGAGCAGAAGTAAAAGCACTTGATACTGAAATAACACTTCCTGATATGCCACTGACAGGTTTATTCTCTACAGAACCATCAGAAAGAATAACAGATAAAGTAGATCCAACAGAAAAAGAAAGTCCTGTTACATCATCTACAGTTATAGCAGTAGTTGTAGCAGCACTTATACGACCACCTCTACGTTCCCCTGACCTTACAGGATCAGCTATTTCTATAATTTGCCCTGGTCTAACAATAACTCCTGCATCTACTGAAGTTGCAAATGTCACCACTTCTCTTTCCACATTTTCCATGTAGAGCAACCATTTTGCCAAACGATTTGCTTGCCCTCTACTTGTACAGGCAAAAGCATTAATATTTTTTACAACACTTCCATATCTAGCTTGGTTTGCAGTATCTATAACTTCTTCATAATTAACATCTCTAAGTTCTAAATCCATATATTTAGCAACTACAACTGTAGGTCTAGTTCTTTGAGATGTATTTTGATAAGTAAATCCTGGTGGAGTTACGTTACTTAAAGTAAATAAATAACTAGAATCTTTTGGTGAATCTTGTGTAATAGTTAAACTGCCAGATTCGTAATATGGCATAGCTCTAAAAACAGAACACATTTGATTTATTACGTCATAAGCCTCCTGTTGATTTTGGATCGCAACATTACAACTAAATCTAGGCTCTGTTGTACCAGCACCAGTACCATCATCTACTTGTGCAGAACAATAAACTGATGCTGCATAAAAACTAAACTTATCTAAACCAGAATCTTGTAAATGATCCCCTAATCCATACCTAGAAGAGGTCAGAAGGTCATATAAACACCAAGCTGGATCATTTGTATATTGTGCAGCACCAAGCGTTCCATTAAACACTCCTGCATAAGATAAGCTGCCATCAGAATTGACAGTAGCGTTATGAGGAATTTTTACTTTTATACCTTTTACTAAATATTTTCTAGTAGGAATAGATGTAAATTGTTCAGCATCTACTTTCATTCCAACTAATGCACTATTAGCATATGTTCTTTGGTCATATTTAATTTCTACATAGCTATTAAATTGGATTTCATTTGCTAATTTACTAGAACCACTATCTGCTGTTATGCGTGTAACTTTTATATTTACAGGAAAAGCACCATCTAAATTTACTAAATAATCTCTTTGGTAAAGATCAGGAGTTCTACCTGTGATAGTTCCAGCATTACCAGAAACGACTGTTGAATATGACCCCCCACTATATTGAACAGCTATCTGAAGTTGTACTTCCGTTCCAAAAATATCTCCTTTATCACTTAAAGATTGTAAAGATGGAACAGTAATAGTTAATGAAACTGCATCAACAGTAGAATCTGTAATTTGAATAACTTTAGGTGTTGACTGTGGAACTGTAGAGAATCCTGTTGATTTTGTAGTTTCTACATTTTTTGTTATCGGAATATTTGTTTGGTTAGAAGTTCCTGTTCTTGCTTCAAAAGTAACATCTTTAAAATTAAAAGTACCATCAGCAGATTGTAATGGTGTGTTGTTTAAAAATATAGATTTTGCACCATCTACTAACCCACTTATTTCTCCTTCACCAATTAAATCTAGGACTTTAGCAAACTGTTTAGAATCTAAATTATCTTTTGCTTCGGTAGGAGTACCACCTCCTCCACCTCCACCTTTTCCTCCTCCTCCACCAGAACCTATAACTTTACTCATACTTCCACCTGTGCAGTTTCAATACCAGCCGACACCACGACAGATCCAGTCAGTACTTCACCATAAATAACAGGAACAGCAACTCCAGCACGACTTGTATTTTGTATTCCACTAAAGTTAAAAGATAAACGAGGATCTTGTTCTTGTTCTGTAATTTTAGGAACAGGAGTTAACATATCAGCAACTCCTTGTAATATCAAAGAAGCACCAGTATAAACAGCAGCTTGTGTTATAGCTCCTGCGGAAGCGAATCCAGTTACACCACTTTGAAAACTAAAAGATAAAGCAGGATTAATTAAAAACGCACCTCCAATTAATGCTGCTCCAAGTAGTACTTTTCCAAGACCTCTACCACCTTCACCTCCAACTACAGGAATAATTTTTATATCCTCCTGTCCGTTTGGATAGTGTAATTCTTTTTCTTCTAATTCCCAATCATCAATCGCAACTTTATAATATCTATCTGCCATATGTTTTTCTAACTGTGGAAAGTTAACAACTAAAAATCTTATTGCTTGTGCAGCATTATTAACTTCAGCTTCAAAAGTCTTTTGACCTAGAAACTTTGCTAGTTCTCCGTATAGCTTAATTTTACGCAGCATAACGAATCCTTTTACCTATACATTTTAACAGCCATTCATCTAATAAATCACGACTCGATAATCTATTTTGTAAATGATGCAAGACTGTTTGCTGTCCTAAGTAAACACCAATATGATTTAATCCGCTACTACTTATTGACATTAATAATAAATCTCCTTCTTTTAAATTTTCTTCTGGTAACAATTCACGAAAACCTGTTTTTGCAAAACAATCTGCAAACATTGGATTTTTTATAAATTCTTCTGATGATTTTGGTCTTACCCAATCTATAAGTTCTATACCTAATTCTTCTTTATACCAATCTCTACATAAACTCCAACAATCAGTAACACCCCAAACCCATTGCCTACCAATCAAAGGAGCTTTATAACCACAAGGTTCATAATAACCCCATTGTTTTAAATTAGGTTGGATTATCCACCATTTTAAATCTGATTTTTCACAAGCTACTTTATCAGCTTCACTTGGATTTGGACTTGTAACAGGATGACTATGAACAACAGCAATTATTTCTCCTTGATCTTCTGCCTTTACCCAATCATTTGCATCAATAATAAATTGATCTGTTGGATCAAAAGCTAAATTTTTACAAGGAAAATATATTTCTTTTCCTTTTTTAATAAGCAACAAACCACAAGATTCTCTTGGATCTTCTTCTATTGCGTGTTTTAGTGCTTCATCTTGCCACATTATGAGAAAAACGTACCAACACCAGGAAAATCTGCTGGTAAAACTTGTCTTTTAGGTAGTCGAACACCTTGTATGTCATAAGTAGCAGCTAACTCAAATTCAATAATGTCTCTATTTTCTGTCGATTTTCGATCAATTAAAAAGATCTGTTCATCAAAAGTAGCTGTAGAATCTGGAGTGCCAAAGGGGTTTATCCCTGATTCCATGTCTATTGCACTTCCATCTTCTAATAAAATATTTGAACCACTTTCTAATAAAATCTGACCTCCAGCAAAGTTTGTATTATCTATATATCTTTGCAAAGTTCTTATTCTTGTAACCTTTGCTCCTTCTAATCCTTGAGGTAAAGTTAAAATTATTGTTGTAAAAGTTCCTAATATATTAGATATTCTTAAAATTGGTCTAGGAGTTTGTTTGCCATTAAATTCAAAACCTTCAGCTTCTATTGGCATTTTTGTATATTCAATATTATTAAAAATTACATTGCTATTTTCATTGGTATTTGTTCCATTATGAAAATAATATTTTGTGTTAGATCCATGAATAGCAGTAATTAATTCAAGTTGAAAAAGCTCAACAATATTACTAGGATTAATTTTCTGTAGTTCTGATACAGGGGTAGCCATTAGGGTTCAAATACTTGTTGAAATACCATATTTAAACTAGCTCTATTTAAAAAAGGTATTCTTTTGTTCCATTTAAGACATATCCATTTGTAAGCAACAGCACTACCAGGAGGTTGCCAATCAAAAGAAGCACCATCATCGGCTCTAGCTTCAAGAAAAGTTTCTATCGTATCAGAATCACTTTCGCTGACATCAAAAGTTAAACTCCAAACATAAGGTTTTGTATTTAAGCCAAACTTTATTCTATGCTGGTAGCCATCATTAAATTGTGTGGTTCGTATTTGTGGAGATGTTGTTTTTTGAGAATTATACGAAGGGTTTATAGAAGGGAAAGTAGCCATTATCCTAATAAACCTCCTGGTCTTTTCTGTTTAATTAATTCTGATTGTATAGCAACAGAAATTAATTGGCCTAATTCTTTACCACCTTGTTCATCACCTTCAACAGAAGAACCAGAAGCATCTACGTTTACTACAATATTAGTTGAACCACCAAGAGCATGATTTGGTGTAATCATTCCTGATACACCTGGGCTAAATAACTCAGGCCCACGTTCTCCTACAATATAATCATTTCCTCCTTTTACTGGTCCTCCGTTTGCCCTCATAAAGTCAAATCTGTTTTGATTATAATTAGAAGGTTGTGATAAATCTACACTTGGTCCAATCGCAGGGTTACTTGGCATAGAACCTGCTTCACCTATACTTGTGCCCGAAGGTGTAGTTATTGATGGACCACCAGTGATACTAAAACTTGGGTTTAAAAAATTCTTAAACAAACCAAAAATACCTGATCTTATTTGTGCAGCTAACATCTGTGCAGCCATATCTAAAAAATGATTTGCTGTACGTTGAAATAAATTTCTTAATGCTTCTTGTGCCGTCATTGAACCTCTTATAAGACCTTTAAAAGATTCAGAAAAACTATCACCAATACTTTTTCCTAAAGCATCAATTTGAGTTAAAGGTTCTAAAAGTCTTTCTAATTCATCAACTGGAGCTTTTATAGTTGCTTGCCTTTCTAATTCCTTATTAAATTCTCGTTGAAGGTCAAGTAATTGTTGAGCTTCAGCAACTTTAGTCTGAAAATCTTTTCCAGCTTCGGTTTCTCGTTTTTCAGCAGCTTCATCCATAGTAAGAGAACCACTTGTAATAGCAGGTAATCCTTTACCTCTAAATGGATTTAATTTACTTAACTGTCTTTCTAAAAAATTTAGTTTTACTGCTTCTTGTTTGATAATTGTTTTATTTTTATTAACAATTCCTTCTAATAATTTATCTTCAGCAGCAGTAGCTCCTTCTGTTTTTAAAATATCTAATGCTATTTGTGCCTGAGATAAACTAAGTTCTTTAGACAATCCAGGTAATGCACTAATAATAGAAGCATTATCTTTTAGTCCTGCAAAAATATCAAAAACACCTTCTGATCCAAATGTTTGAGTTAATGTAATTCTTGCTGCTGCCTCAAACTGTTTAAATGCTTTTAATGCTTCAAGTGCTTCATCTTTTGTCATTCCAAGAGATTTAGCAAATTCAGCTACTTGTTTTGAAGAGAATAACGAAGTTCCACCAGTAGCTTTTATTGATACGTTTAAATCATCTACAGCCTTATTAAAAGCTATGGCTTTTTCTATCTGAGCAGCAATAGCAGTAGCAAAAATAGATGCAGCAAAACCACCTCCAGGTGCAAGTGCTCCTCCAGCACCACCAGCTACAGCACCAAAGGCAGAACTTATACCACCAGCACCAAATAGAGCAGGAAAACCTCCACCAATTAATGCACTACCAATACCACCTTTTAATCGTGCCGATGATCCACCTTGCATTGCAAAAGGACCTTTAGGATTTGCTTTTGAACCAAAACCTAATCTGCTAAAAATACCAGCAGGAGGAGGTAAAGCAGGACCAATATTTCCACCAGCCACACCAAAAGGTCCAGTAGACATCATTTGACTTGCAGACATTTGAGCTAGAGTACCTCTCATTTTTTTGGTATCTGCTTGTATTTTTTTTACGTTTTTATTAAATTCTTTAAAGCCACCACCTAATCCTGCACGATTTGATCCAGCAGCAGCAATTTCTCTAATTTCTTGTGATCTTGCTACATTTGCTTCTACTTTACCTTTAAATGCTGAAGTAGCTTGACCTGGGCCTATTGGACCAGAAAACATAGTTCCAGGTCTGATACCTCTTTCTGCTAACTTCTGATTCCTCATTTCAAGAGTAACTTGTTGTAAAAGTTTTGCTCTTTTTTCTAATCCAAGATTAAATTCTTCATTAGCTCTTACAAGATTTTTAGCTGCCTGTGTAGCTTGTGGAGTACCTAAAGTAGATTTGTTAAAAGCTGCATTAGCTTTGTTGACCACAGCAGATAAATCATTAAAACTTTGCGTTAAAGGTTTAATATTATCTGTTATTGATGCAAAACTTTTAATTTTTGCATTTGCTTTATCTATTTTTTCATTAGTTTTATCTAACGCTCTATTAAAGTTAGTTAACTGTCCTGCCTTAATCTTTACATCAATATTTATTCCGTAATTAGCCACTTGCTATAAAAAACCAAATATTAAACCTATCTTACCTCTTTCTGCCTTTTATAGCACTAGTTCTTTGTGCTTGTTCTTGTCGTTTTTCATATTCTTCATTTTCTATCTCTGCATACGCAGCCCAAGCTATCATTTCTTCAACAGTCAAAGTTTCACATAACTCAGCTACAGTTTTGTGTAACTGTTTAGCTAGAGCAAATATAAATTTCCAATCTCCATTAGCTTTTTAAATCGGCTTTAGCCTCCTTTACCTCCCGATCAGCACCAGCACTGATCATTGCTAATTGAATTTCTTCAAGAACAGAAGCTTCTATTTCTCTTCTCAATGAAGCCTTATCTCCATCTTGAAATAACTTTGAACCTTCTTTATCTAATGCTTTTTCAATCATCATCTGTAAAGCATAATCATTAGTATCATCAGTTGTACTTTTTTTCTGTATTGCTTCTCTTTCAGCAATGGTTAATGGATGCCAGTAAACAGTAAGAATAATTTCATCATCCTGTTTAATGTCGTGCTTGTAAAGTTGTGAAACTCCAAACCTATTTTTGAGTAAGTCTACTGCTCTTGTCATATCAAAATTATATTACTTTACTATATTAAGCGTTAGCGGTAAATTGGCAAGATATTACTCCAACAAAGTGACTTCTATCTTCTATATCTAAAGGAGTTGGGCCAGTTATATCAAGAACTCTTGGTTTACAACTAAAGGTATCACTATAACCAGGAGCATTAACAGAAGTAAGTCCATCAATTACAGCTTCACCTATTGCAGATAAAACTGAAGTTCCTCTACCTTTAGGACAATAAACATTACATTGAATGACACCAGCATAATAATCTGAAGCTACTCCTTGATTCTGTAAAGTTGATTGACCAAAATCAACTGTCATAATTATGTATTTTTTAGTTTTACCTGGTGTTGTGTAATTGACGTTGTCATAAACCATCAAAACAGTATTATCTGCTGCTGCAACTGCGTCTGTTACTGCCTTTTCAAATGCTGCTCTTGTATTCACTAAAGTCATAATTAAAACTCAGAAGTACCAGTATATTTCTTACCACTTCTACTACCTTTACCAAAGTAAACTTTTTTCTTTTTAGTACCAAGTTTAATAGCACCACGTTTTTTCTCTTTAAAGTTTTCATCAATAGTATTTTTAACATCATTTTTTACATACTTAGCTATTCTTGGATCTTCAATTACATAACTTGAATACTCAGCTTGATTACCTATAAAACATCCTTTTCTGTAATCAAAGGTTGGAGGAGAAAATCTAGGTTCAATAACTGGATTAGATGGTTTTGATTTTGTTCTTGTCCAACCTTGTCCACCTTTTGGTAAATTAAGTTTGCTATGTTCGCTTTTTATAGAAGCCCAAGGTTCAAAATCTTCTACTCTATCTTTCTGTCTTACCTGTGTTTTTTGTGCTCTCCAACTTGACGCTAAAAATCCTGTAAAAACTGGACTATTAGCTTCAGTTGCAAGATCAGCCAAAACATCTCCAATCATCGAATTAAATGCTTCATTAAGTTGAGCATCTGTATCTGGTTTTATATTTTTTATATTTCTAGCCATTAGAACCTCACCAACAATGTAAACAAGTAAGTTTGACCACCTTGCTTTGTATCAATATTCGTTATTTGTGCAACTCTTGCAGAACCTGCAAAAGTTAATGTAACTTCATCATCTAAATCTGGTTGATTATCTCCAATAAGATCAGGTGTTATATATATTCTTGCTTCTCTCATTTCTTGACCACCCTCTTCTTCTGATCTTACAAATTCTACTGGTGCTTTGATGCTGTAAGTTGTATCACTTGTAGAGTATGCACCTGTAGCTGTGTTATAACTTCCTGATGCTTTCTTTGTATAAACAATAGAAGAATCAAAAGAATTTCCTAAATCAGAAACAATCTGTTTAGCAACATTCTTTAATAATGAATCTAGTTGACCTGCCATTATCCTCTAACTACCCTCATTTGAAAACTACCTGCTCCACCTAGCATATATGCTCCAAGATAACTTTGTAACCACGGGTAAACATCTAAAATATTATTAACAGAGCCAGTTCCCTGACTATCAGTATTATATTTAACCTGTATATCTCCTAGTTTTACTTCACTAAAGTTTCCATCTTTACCAGTAGTACCTGTAATAGCATCAGTATCATTTGCCAATGCTCTAGCTAATTCATATTGTGCATATTTAATATTATTAGGAATTAATGAACAAGTTAACTCAACCCCATCTACCTGATAATTAGTTCTAGGAAATTTAAGTGCCTGACTTTCATCACATCTATCGCCATAAAATACTAAAGTCTCAATCCATCTTGTAGCTGATATTAATGCTCTTTTCTTTTCATCATCACTTTTATTTGTCCACGTTGAAGAGTCTGGAGAGGTATCAAAATAATCATTCGAGTCTGACAAACTGGCATAGCTGTTAGCACTAGCTCCTTTTATTGTTGAGTCTATAGTTGCTGCCACGATCTATAAAGTAATTTAGTTTTATTGTAGCGTAAAGAAAAAACCCCACCAATAATTGATGAGGTTTCTGACCACTAATTTAATCTTAATACAAATTAAGACTTTAGACCATTATCTAATGGTGTGTTTACAAAGATTTCAACCATTGGAATTTGGTCGATGTCATAAGTTACACCCCAGTTAGAACCAGTTCTAAGTGCTGAGTTAGCAGGGTTATCAGCAGCGTTAGTCCACTTAGTACCCATAACGTGATAAGCACTATGGTAATCAACAGACATAACATCTTGCTTAGATAAGATGTTTCTTTCTGCTTCAATACCTAGTTCAGACTGAACACCTTCAAGAATTGTTCCTGACTTCATTAAGTAGCAACGGAACTCCTGACGATTACCAGTAGTTGTAGGATCGTTAGTGTTGCATTGTGAGTCAATGACAACTCTGCAACCAGCAAATTCACCAATGCTTCTTTCGTTAACACCGACACCGCCACCACCCCAAGTTACTGCACCACCAGTTGATAGAGCAGATGTTGAGAATGTTAGTAGACCTACTTGGTATAAGTAGTAAGCAACAGAAGGATGAACGATAAGAAGATCAAGTTCTTCTCCTCTTTCTCCTAAAACAGAACGAGCTTCTGCAACAGTAGCAGCAGAAAGATAGTTTGCTTCAGCAGTTGCACCAGAACCAGCTAATTGCTTCTCAAGACGATGTGAATTAAGAGCAGTATGGAATAGACCAGTTAGTGTTTCAAATAAACGAACAGAGTTCAATTTATTGATAGCATCTGCAAGCTGATTTCTGATGTGACCCATTGGATCTTCACCAGCAGCCAAGATAGCTACGTCATCAACAGCGTAAGCAAAACCTCTATGACAGATAGTTGCAATCTGTGTATCTGTACCAATCTTCTGAGGTGTTAGATAACCAGCACCACTTGTTCCCCAAGTACCTGTACCATCTAAGATTTCCTCAGTTGGTGCGATTGGGTTAAATTCTGGAACCTGTATTCTTGTTCCTCCTGCACTTGCATCAAGCAAAGCATTACGGACTACAGCACCAGACTGTATAAATAGACTACGTTCTTTAATAGCTTGAGAAACGTAGTTGCTAAAATTATTTCTCTTAACGATGTCCGCTAGTAGGACACCGCCAGTATAATTCTGAAACGGAGCAGCCATTCAGATTTACCTTTTTAAGTTTTGCGATACCCTAATCACAGACAAGGGGGCTAATTTCACAGAAATTAACGATTTAAGTTTGAGCCTCTTGTTTCAGCACTGCTGCAAGTTGAGGATCTTGTTCTGATATTAGCATTTGTTGAGTCACATTGCCCGATTTCCAGGGATTTGGTTGTCCTGTTCCAGCGTTTGCAACAGGGCTTGGTTTAGCTCCCATACCAGCAGCAGAACTAGGTTTAAAATGATGTTCCCAACCACTACCAGGGTTTTTAAGAGTTGATAAATAATTACCTAAATCCTGTTCGACTCCACCATTAAGAACAACAACTTTACCTTCAGAGTTCTTTTGTAACTTTCCTTGTAACAATGACAAAGTTTGCTCTGCATTTATAGCACCTAAATTACTAATAGCTGCTAATGCTGTTGTTTTAGTAGAAGCTACTTCATTAGAAGTTTTCATCTCTTCTAATTGCTGAGATAAGGTCATTATCTTCTGTTCTTTTTCCTGTGCTGTTTTATTAGCTTCTTCCCAAAGAGTTTTCCATTGTCCTTGATCTTCTAACTCTTGCTTTCTTTGTTCATCTTTTTGCTTATAAACATCATCTAATTTAGTTTTGATGCCTTTAAATTTTTCTTGTAAATCAGCAGCTTCTTTACGAGCAGCAGTTAATTTTGCTTCATATTCTGTTTTTACAGAATCTAAATTAGGTGCTTGTGGTTGAGAAGGAGTGTCAGCCACGGGCTGTTCAGCTTCAGTCACAGACTCAGGCTGAATTACTTTTTCTTCGATCATAGTTAGTTAGCTGTTGTAAAATTTTTAAGTTCGGCAATTAATTGTGCCTTAGTGTGTCTTTTATCCAATTCAAGACCAATGGTACGACCATAAGTTTCAAGTTGAGATTTTGTCATTGATTCAAAATCAGCAATAGTTTCCTTTTGTACTTCTAATGCTTCTTTTTTTACAGGTTCTACAACTGGCTCTGGAGCAGGACAAGCAGTAACAGGATCATCTCCCATTTTTTGCTCATGCGTTGGTTCTACAAGTTCCCACTTGTAAGTACCATCAGCTTGTAATACCTTATCTAGCGATTTAGCCATAATAATGTATGTACTTATATATCATCTTACCAAACTATTCAGAATTAGCTTCATTCGCTGAAGGTAATACTTCACCTTGTACTAAAATATCTCTAAACTCTTCTCTATCAATGACTTGTTGATCGAATAGAGATGTTAATGCTGTAATATCCTGTCCAATTAATCTTTCAATATCAAAGTCTCTACTAATCTTTACTTCTGGTGGTTCGATTCCTACATATTCAGCAGATAAATTAAACGCTTTTTGTAGTTTTTGTTCTAATTCCATAGAAACCATAGCAAGCATAGAGTTTGTATCAACACGATCTAATCTTCTAGCGTCAGCAGATTCCGCTACAAACTTCTGCTGACTTAATGTACTAATACCAAGAGTAGCCATTTGCATCTGTAATTCTTTTATTTCTGATGATTGAGCTTCAAATGCACTAGAAGCAGGTTCAACATAATAAACTTTATTTCCTGGCTGAGTTGCCATTGCATAATTAACAGAAATAGCTAAATCTTTAGTCTGGTCATCATATCCTTCCATAACAAGCATTGGTTGAGATGCAACGTGCAAACTATGTATTAAATCAGCCTGTCTTTGAAAATGTGCAAGATTTAAATAAGCAATATCCAATAAAGGTGGTTTGCTTGTTAAATTATCTGTTTTACCAGAATAAATAGTAACAAGGGGTATTTCACCAAGAGAAAAACTACCTGATTCAGCTAATTTAAATTCTTCTCCTGTAGTTCCAGTTTCAAATTCTCCTGCATAAGAATTATCATCAACATCGTACATTGCATCAACTTGATCTTTTTTACGAAAAACTCTGTATTTACCAGGTTCTATAACTCTTACTTGGTCAAATACTTTTTCTCCAAAATCTCCATCAGGTAATACAGCCTTTTCTCCAATCCTTACCTGTACTAAGTTTCCATAATTAGATTCTCTATCTAATCTGTAACCAAATAAATTATTAGGATCTACTTCTATCCAATAAGGTCTACGATTCTGCTGTCTTTCTTCTGCAAGACTTAATGCACCAGAAGGTGCAGGATAATCAACAAGAATATGACTTTGACCATAAGTAAGAGAACACATTAATACTCTTCTTGCATATTCATCCAAATCTGACTTACAACCATCAACATCCATCTTGAACATCTCTGTCCAATAGGGATCTCCAGTTAAAACAATAGGTTTTCTGAGAACTAAACCTGTAGCTGCTCTTATTAATCTTTGTGTGAAAGGAGAGAATACAGCACGATTAACTCTTGCCATATAAGCGGTGTAATCTTCTCTTGGTTCTAATGGTAAAAATGCTTCAGAATTTTCTCTTAAATATTCAGTACCTTCACTAACAGCTTTCATTACTTCCCAACCTTTCATCATATCTAAAACTGCTCTGGTTTTAGTGAAAGGACTATCTATACCACCAACAGATGTAGAGGTCTGTATTTTTGTTCTAATGTCTCCAGGAATTGAATAAGTCATCAATTAACACCTCCATCGTTTTAAAGCTAACGCTTTTCTTGTAGGTCTGCCTTTTTTATCTTTTAATGGCCCTGGCATACCAGACATACGGGCACAAAATGATTTTCTTCTAGCTGCTCTTTTTCCTGTAGGATTACTTTCTGTTACTGGAGCTTTTAAATTACTGCCAGTAGCACGATTATATTTTGCTCTACCTTTTGCAGTCAGTCCACCTTTTTTAGACTTTTCGCCTCTTCCAACAGATAAACTAACTCCCTTTTTTCTAGGCATTACAAGTCATTACCGTTAATATCACCATTAGTTTGGAAACTTACACTGACAGTTTCGAGATCACCTGTTGCTGTAGATAAAGTTGTTCCTGTGATAATACCATTGAAAGTTACTTTGTTAGAACCAGTAAGAAATAACTCGAATTGTGCATCTGCTGGATCATCTGCTTGTAAAACATCTCTTAGTATTTCACCTGTCGCATCAGTAGCAGTAGCAGCAGTATATAAAAAGTCAACACTGCCAGACCCAGAAACTAAACCTCCAATAAATTTTCTAGAATTATCGCCATGAGCAGTGACATCTAATGTGTCTTTTGTTATATCAAGCGACCAACCTGTTGTTGAAATAACTGCTGCAAGAGCTTCTGATCCATCTTTAGAAAATTTAACAGAACCCTCCTCTCCACGAAAAAATGCCATGATCCAAAGAAAAAAAGTATATATACGATTATATTACCGTGAAATTGCGTTTTTTACAGCTATTTCTTCTTTTTCTTAGCAGTTTTAGCAGCTTGTTTAAAAGCAGCAGAGGTTGGGGCTCCTTTACTACCTACTTTTCTCATCTTTTCGCCACTACCAGCTTTAATACGCTTCTTTTTTGCGTTGATATTGGCATATAGCCCTTTTTTCTTAGTCACAACTACACCTCTTCTTCTTAGTTCCTTTCTTTTTCTTCTTTTTACCCTTTGGTTTCATAGAACCGTAATGTCCAGGCATAATAAAAAGTGTCTCTTAGTATATTCTAAACGAAGTTTGGCCCAGTGTCTCTGGTTTTGCCAAATTGAATTGCTGTAGACAAAGATAACCAAAAGCATCAAAAGCATGGTCTACACCCAAGTTTTTATTAGGTAAACCTGTATTAGGTGCATAAGTTAAGGTTCTAAGTGATTTTATTAACTCTTTACATCTTGGATGTATAAATGTTCTTTGATCTCCATTTGCATCCAATAAAGCAGTATTAACAGCAGTAATCTTATCTCTAATCTTCCATGGTGCTTTAGGACTTAAAACAGTAAAACCATTACGTCTAAGTATCGTATGGTCAGTAACACCAACTCCACTTGTTTTTCTTGCACTACCCGTAGGGTCAGGACAAGCAATAACTCTTCTATCTACCCCATACCTTCTAACAACCTCTTCTGCAAAATCCCAAGTGGTAGCACCACCTGTCAGCATGATTTCATCAAACACATAAAGATTATTATCATGCTTATAAGCACAAACTCCTGCCATAGGGTCAACGTTAAAATCTAATCCGATTAACAAGGGCATCATATGTAGATCTTGCACTTCCTTGTCAATATTGTCATCACTGAAACTAACAGCAACTAAACCAGTAAGATTCTCAAAACTAGCTTCAAATTCCTGTCTAAATGTTCTCGCATCTAATTGTCCTCTCGCTGCTTCTACCTCTTCAGCCTTAACATTACCCCCTTCAATAGTAGTAAAACTCCATCTTTTCCAATCATCCCACTCCTGCTCGCCACAATAACACCACATATCATAAAACCAACTGGCAGTACCATCTGGTGTACTAATAAATAATGCCCAACCTTGTTTGTCGGCTAATGCAGGTCTTATAACTTCAGCCCAAACATCCCTATCCATAAATGCTGCCTCATCCAAAACAACACCAGCAAGACTTCTTCCCCTCAATGCCATCGCATTTTCAGTTCCTTTTAACTCAATAGTCGATCCATTAATCAATTCCAACCTTAAATCAGTTTCATTCTTACTTTGCACCCACACTTTCGGCACTAATTTCTTCAACTCTTTCCACGCAATATCCTTTGCCATCCTATAAGTAGGAGCACAATAGAAATATACCTCACCAGGTCGATTGATTGCCCCTCTGAGCAGTTCAATACAGGAAAGGTATGATTTACCAAACCTTCTTCCAGCAACCAACACCCTAAATCTTTTCTCACTATTAAATACCTCCCCCTGTGCATACCTTAAACTGATTTCTGGTTTGTTTTTTACCGCCATACACTCAAAAATAACAGAATTTTCAACTATTACCCCCTATTTATAGCCTATTCCATTACTTTTAGGTTATTATTTCATTAAATACACCTCGCAAGTAAGTCCGTGGCTTCTTCTACTTTCCCTAACGATATAACTCCTCCTATAGCTCAAGCTAATAAACGTGGTAGACCTAGATTTGTTGCTCGCTCTACAGCAGAAAAAGTTCAAGAAAGAGCACAACGCCTTTACTCTCGCCAACTTGAAGGTCAAACTACTCGTCAATTAGTAATAGAACATTCAAAAATAGAACAAATATCTATAACAACTGCCTGGGAAGATTGGGGTAGAGTTAAAACTTGGAATACAGAAGATTGGGATAAAGATAGAGAAAATATGCTCCCACGCTTACAAGCCATGAGAGTACGCCTCTTCAACAAAGCAGTTAAGAAAGGTCAGCTACAAACCGCAGCACAGATCCTAGACTCCCTCGGCAAAGTTATAGGTGAATCCATAGAAACAGTTAACATCCAAGCTCCAGAACTTTCCATTAGAGTAGAAAATAAGTAACGAAGATTTCGAGAATATATTTAAGTTGCCCGCCTTTGGCCTGAGCAAAAAAAATTTAGCAACACTCCCCCCAATACGCTCTAAGGCCTCTGTGTGCCTCTCTGATAGCACTGTAATATAACTTAGGTGTGTTAGTACCTTCAAAAATATCGTCTCTTAAAATTGATCCTCAGAGGAGCTTGTAATATTTGTAATAAACATTGATTTAATATCACTTTTATAGTATTGTGCTATTAAGTTAAAAAATGGGCAAGTACTATTGTCAATTTTTAACCTAACGTATTTCCTAAAATGGTTATCAGGTAAACAGATTTTAAAATCTAGCTACCAGAGAAACACAAAAGGAAATACAAAAAAAGAAACTAGAAAATTTAATCCTTCCTTCCTTATGACTAAGAAAATTTTAGGCATTGTATTTATTAGTGGTGGCAGTTCGTGGGCGTGTGAACTTGAGACAGTTGGACTTGAGGTTATCGCTTCCAGAGCTGCCAAGAATACTAAAAGAAGTTGGAAACATTTATTCAAGTTTAGGCCTGAGTATGTGTGTCCAGTTCATTTATATGATGTTACTAAAAGCGATGGATTGTGGACTTGTCATCAACATGGAGTAATCCATCCCATTTTAAAGAATGGGAAGATAGGCAAAAAACCTTGTAAATTCATCAAAACAATTAAGGTAGTTTTATAACTACCTTATTCCTTCCTATAACCTTCCTAAAAAAATGATTAAACCAGTTTTAATGAGTAAAGAAATTCCATTTTTTATTAGATGGAATTACGGAAATAAACATTATTACCTAGTTGATCAAGTAGACAATTGGATACTTGAATTAACTGGTACTAAGACTTTATTACCTAGAGATAAGGAAACCTTACAAGATGCAGGTTTCAAATTTATTCAAACATTTGAGGATAATTAAAAAATGAAATTTTATCTAATTTTTATTACTTTTATAATTTGTATCTTAGGTGCAAGTTATAAAGATTATCCCCAAGGGTTGGAACCTTTAAACACTAGGAACCAACAAATAAACAAAATCTTACAGGACATTTAAAATGTATCTATCAAAAAATGATCAGGATATCTTCAAAAGATATTCTGATAAACAAATAGAAAATCTTAAGTTAAAAGATAAAATCTTTGAACTTGAGAGACAAGTAAAATTATTAACCCTCAAATTAGAAAATCCATTAATCAAATGACCACAACAACAAAACACAAATTCAAAAAAGTAGTTTTTACTATTGATATAGATTATCTAGAGTTAGTCGAAGCTCTGGACTTGGATCATATAAAAAAAGGTACTGATATAAAAATCATTACCTTTTTAGATTCTCAAGAATTCAAAAGTTTTTATGATCCTGATCCTTACAACTTTTGTTTTAATACTCTTAACCCAGAGTTAGCAGAGAGTTGCTCTGGAGTAACAATAAATAATCCTACAAAAAAAGATTATGAAAATTATTACTTAAATTGAAAAATAAATTTTCCCCAGATTTAAAAATTTGGGGATTTTTTTTTCTTTTAATTTTTTCTAATAAAAAAAAAAAAAAAAAAAAAAAAAAAAAAAAAAATTATTAA
>ERZ802830.1060-NODE-1060-length-26895-cov-34.0556_pt1 | contig 26895 bp, 26 predicted proteins | sample MGYA00345654_ERZ802830 | MGnify/ENA primary metagenome ERZ802830 (study PRJEB30503, sample SAMEA104212375) | marine metagenome | biome: Westerlies Biome; feature: [SRF] surface water layer (ENVO:00010504) within the epipelagic zone...; material: water...
TCCACCAAATGAAACCCATGGGACTGACTGTGGAGGAAGTAGATAAACTAACCGGTCCTGTGATGGGACGACCCAAATCTGCCACCTTTAGAACGGTAGATGTTGTGGGGCTAGACACCCTTGTGCATGTAGCCAAAGGCTTGCACGAAAACTGCCCAGACGACGAACGTCGTGACCGTTTTGTATTGCCAGATTTTATCCAAAAAATGATGGCCGAGCAGTGGCTCGGAAGCAAATCGGGTCAAGGGTTTTACAAAAAAATCAAGGACAAAGACGGAACGTCTGAAATACAAGTATTGGACTTAGACACCATGACGTATCGCTCCAAAAAGAAAGTATCTTTTGCTACGCTTGAAAAAACAAAAGCTGTTGAGCGTGTTGCTGATCGTTTTCCCATTTTGATAAGCGGGACAGACAAGGCAGCACAATTCTACCGCGCTGTTTTGGGCGAAACCTTTGCTTATGTACAGTACCGCATTCCCGAAATATCTGATGCACTTTACCAAATAGATGAAGCCATGAAGGCTGGTTTTGGCTGGGAACACGGCCCCTTCGAATTGTGGGACGCTGTTGGACTAACAGAAGGAATTGCGCTTATTAAGGAAGCTGGGCACCAAGTTGCCCCATGGATAGAAACGTTGGCCGCCACTGGCGCTACAAGCTTTTATCAGCTTAACGAAAACAAGCCGCACTATTACAATATTGAGAAAGAGAAATTTGAGTCCGTTCCCGGACAAGAGGCCTTTATTATTTTGGATCACGTCCGAGAGAACAAGACCATCTGGCAAAATAAGGAATGCTCGGTAATAGACTTGGGTGATGGGATTTTAAATATAGAGTTTCGCTCAAAAATGAATACCATCGGTGCGGATGTCTTGCAGGGCATTAATAAAGGTATTGACCTTGCGGAACAAGGCTATGAAGGGGTTGTGGTAGGCAATAACGGTGCCAACTTCTCGGCAGGCGCCAACTTGGGCATGATATTCATGCTAGCAGTAGAACAGGAATACGATGAGCTGAATATGGCCATTAAGTACTTCCAAGATACCATGATGCGGATGCGCTATTCGAGTGTACCCACAGTTGCTGCACCACACGGACTAACGCTTGGTGGGGGCTGCGAACTGTCTATGCATGCCGACAAAGTAGTGGCTGCTGCGGAAACCTACATCGGATTGGTAGAATTTGGCGTTGGGGTCATTCCTGGCGGTGGTGGTTCTAAGGAAATGACCTTGCGTGCGTCTGACATGTTCCGCAAAAACGACGTAGAGCTTAATGTGTTGCAAGAGCATTTCTTGGCCATAGGTATGGCAAAAGTGGCTACCTCGGCTTATGAAGCCTATGACTTTAGCATTTTACAGAAAGGGAAAGACATAGTTGTAGTCAACGGCAAACAGCAGCTGAGCATTGCCAAGCAGGAAGCCCTGCTTATGGCGCAGCGCGGCTACACGCAACCCAAACAACGCACGGATATAAAAGTACTTGGAAAACAAGCTTTGGGCATGTTTTTGGTAGGTACAGATAGTATGGAAGCGGGACACTACATTTCGGAGCACGATCAAAAAATTGCCAACAAACTTGCCTATGTAATGGCAGGAGGCGATCTGTCGCAAGCGACGCAAGTAAGCGAACGTTATTTGCTAGACATCGAGCGTGAGGCTTTTTTATCGCTATGTGCCGAAAGAAAAACATTGGAACGCATTCAACATATGCTCAAAACTGGCAAACCTTTACGCAACTAATTATGAAAACAGCTTATATCGTACGGGCATATCGCACCGCCGTTGGAAAAGCACCACGGGGACTTTTCCGCTTTAAGCGTCCAGATGAACTGGCCGCAGAAACGGTTGCCCACCTCATGGACAGCATCCCTGAGTTGGATAAAAAACGCATCGACGACGTCATTGTTGGAAATGCCATGCCCGAAGCAGAGCAAGGGCTTAACATGGCGCGACTCATTTCGCTAATGGGACTGGAAACCGATACGGTTCCGGGCGTTACCGTTAACCGCTACTGCGCCTCGGGATTGGAAACCATTGCCATGGCTACTGCCAAGATTCAATCTGGTATGGCGGAATGCATCATCGCTGGTGGATCGGAAAGCATGAGTTATATCCCCTTTGGTGGATACAAACCGGTTCCCGATTATGAATTGGTAAAAAATGGAAAAGAAGATTATTATTGGGGTATGGGGCTAACGGCAGAGGCTGTAGCCAAAGAGTACAACATCTCACGAGAAGACCAAGACGCATTTTCCTATGACTCACACCAAAAAGCACTTGCGGCACTTAAAAGTGATGCCTTTAAAGACCAGATTGTACCCATCCATATTGAAGAAACCTATTTGGAAGGAAATACCAAGAAAACACGCAACTATGTAGTGGACACAGACGAAGGTCCACGTGCCGACACGGCTATTGATAAACTGGCTAAACTTCGTCCCGTATTTTCAGCTGGTGGCTCCGTAACTGCAGGTAATGCCTCACAAACCAGCGATGGTGCAGCCATGGTATTGGTCATGAGCGAGGATATGGTCAAAGAGCTTGGGGTTACTCCTATTGCGCGTATGGTTAGTTATGCAGCAGCAGGCGTACCGCCACGTATAATGGGGATTGGTCCTGTAGCAGCCATTCCAAAGGCGCTGAAGCAAGCTGGAATGAAACAAGAAGATATTGAATTGATTGAGCTAAACGAAGCCTTTGCTTCACAGTCTTTGGCGGTGATACGAACCTTGGGATTAAATTCCGATATCATAAACGTTAACGGAGGCGCCATAGCCCTAGGACATCCACTTGGATGCACGGGCGCAAAGCTTTCGGTGCAGCTATTTGACGAAATGAAAAAGCGAAATAACAAATACGGTATGGTGACCATGTGTGTGGGAACAGGACAGGGCGCAGCCGGAATTTTTGAACGATTATAACACCAACTTATGGAAACAGCAGAACGTAAACTTACCCGTGGTGGTGCCTTTATACTAGAGGATACCAAAGCACAAGACATCTTCACTCCAGAAGAATTTAACGAAGAACAGCGCATGATGCGTGAAGCGATACAGGAATTTGTTGACCGTGAAGTTTGGCCTGCTCGTGAACGTTTTGACAACAAAGATTACGATTACACCTTTGAGCTGATGCGTAAAATTGGCGAGATGGGCTTTTTGGGCGTTAGCGTACCCGAAGCCTATGGCGGCATGGGGATGGGTTTTGTTGACACCATGCTGGTATGTGAATATATTTCTGGGGCTTCTGGTTCGCTTTCCACTGCATTTGGTGCACACACTGGAATAGGCACCATGCCAATTGTACTCTACGGAAATGAAGAACAAAAGAAAAAGTATGTACCTAAACTAGCCAGTGGCGAATGGATTGGTTGTTATTGTCTTACTGAACCCACAGCGGGATCCGATGCCAATAGCGGTAAGACCACAGCAGTGCTTTCTGATGATGGCTCGCACTACCGTATTTCGGGTCAAAAAATATGGATTTCTAACGCGGGCTATGCCGATTTGATGATTGTCTTTGCTCGAATAGAAGATGATAAAAATATCACCGGCTTTATTATTCCAAATGACCCAGAAAATGGAATTTCCATGGGTGAGGAAGAAAAAAAATTAGGCATCAATGCGTCTTCAACCCGACAGGTCTTTTTTAGCGATACCAAGGTACCGGTGGAGAATATGTTATCGGAGCGTGGCAATGGGTTTAAGATTGCCATGAATGCCCTTAACGTTGGGCGCATCAAGCTTGCAGTAGCCACCCTAGACGGTCAAAGACGTGTGCTTAATGAAGCCATAAGTTTTGCTAACCAACGGGTGCAGTTCAAAACACCGATTGCACAGTTTGGTGCCATCAAACAAAAACTTGCCAATATGGCGACGTTCTTGTATGCTGGTGAAGCGGCTTGCTACAGAGCAGCAAAAGATATTGAAGATCGCATTGCACTACGTGATGCTGCTGGTAACAGTCATCAAGAAGCAGAGCTTAAAGGTGTAGAGGAATACGTTATTGAGTGTTCTATCCTTAAAGTTGCTTGCTCAGAGCACACCCAAATTACGGCAGATGAAGGGATCCAAATTATGGGAGGTATGGGCTACTCAGCTGAAACGCCAATGCAAACGGCTTGGCGCGATACCCGAATTGCTCGAATCTACGAAGGGACCAACGAAATCAACCGAATGCTATCGGTGGGTATGCTCATCAAAAAAGCCATGAAAGGACAACTGGATTTGATTGGTCCTGCCACAGCAGTGGGCGAAGAGCTTTTGGGCATTCCTGACTTTGCCATTCCTGATTTTAGCGAACCTTTAAGCCAAGAAAAGCACATCCTTAAAAACCTAAAGAAGGTCTTTTTGATGATTGCAGGTGCAGGGGTACAGAAATACGGTACCGAACTTGAGGAACACCAACAACTGTTGTTGGCTGTCGCCGATATTTTGATTGAAGTTTATATGGCAGAATCTGCCGTGTTACGGGCTGAAAAGAATATAGGCGTTTATGGTCTAGAAGCGCAAGAACATCAAGTGGCGCTTAGTCAGTTGTACCTCTATCAAGCGGTTGAGAAAATCAGCACCAAAGGCCGTGAAGCTATTTTGGGATTTGCCGAGGGCGATGAACAAAAAGCATTGCTTATGGGACTCAAGCGTTTTACCAAATACATGGAATATCCGAATGTAATTGCATTGCGCAACAAAGTGGCTGAAAAGCTAACGGCAGAAAACATATATTGCTTCTGACATGTATCGCTTTTGCTTCTTGTTTATTACCATTAGTCTTGCCTTTGGGCAACAGGACGCGCGGATGTATGACATTATTGAAGCAGTGTCCGCCAATCGCATCATAACAGATGTGGAGACCCTGGCCAACTTTGGTACCCGACATACCTTGAGCGATACACTTTCAGAAACGAGAGGCATTGGCGCAGCCAGAAGATGGATCAAAAAATCTTTTACACAAATAAGCGCTGACTGCGGAAACTGTCTTGAAGTTTTTGAACAGAAAAATATGTTTAAAGCCGATGGGCGGCGCCTTACGCGCGACGTTTGGATCAACAATATCGTTGCCATTCAACGGGGTAGTGTTCATCCAAATAGGTTTGTCATCATGAGTGGGGATATCGACTCTAGAGTCAGTGACCCCAATAACTTTACATCTGATTCGCCAGGTGCTAACGACAATGCCACGGGGATGGCAGGCGCGATTGAAGCAGCAAGGGTATTATCGAAATATCGTTTTGCCAACAGTATTGTTTATGTGGGTCTCTCTGGAGAGGAACAAGGTCTGTATGGCGGTAAGGGGCTAGCACAATATGCCTTGGATAACAATTGGGAAATTATCGGCGTACTGAACAATGACATGATTGGTAATATTGAGGGCGTAGATGGCGTCATTGACAACCGCAGTTTTCGTATTTTCTCTGAACCAACACCCGTTACTGAAACCGAACGTGCCCGTAAGCAACGCCGTTTTTATGGAGGCGAGGTAGATGGCATTTCACGACAACTGGCACGCTACGTACACAAAACGACCCAAACCTATATGCCGGAGATGAACCCCATGCTGATTTATCGCTTAGACCGATTTGGACGTGGTGGCCATCATCGCCCATTTAACGATGTTGGTTTTGCGGGTATTCGCATCATGGAAGCACATGAAAACTACAACCGTCAACACCAAGACATCCGCAACGAAAACGGCATTGCTTATGGCGATGTGTTGTCTGGCGTAAACGCGGCCTATGCAGCCAAGCTTACGGCTGTAAATGCCATATCGCTAGCGGCTTTGGCTTGGGCACCCCCTGCACCAAAGGAAGTTGCCATAGGTGGCGTAGTAGCCCCCAGCACTCGACTGGAGTGGGTGGCTTCAGAAAGTCCTAACACAGCAGGCTATGTGGTGTATTGGCGCGATACCACCTCCCCAACCTGGCAGTACAGCAAATATGTGGGTAATAAAACCCAAACCACCCTTGACGGGATTGTGCTAGACAACTATTTGTTTGGCGTGGCTGCAGTGGGTACCGATGGACACCAAAGTACCGTGGTGTTTCCTTCCAAGGTGCTGCGCTAATCCAATTATTTTTCTAATTTAGTAGTGAACAAAACCCAAATCTGTTCTTCATTTTTTTAAACCATTTCGTAGAGCATTTTTTTGGTGTTCATTGTTGCCTCAGTAGTGGCAACTCAAACATTAACCTTTAAATCGCTTACTATGGATTCAGAATTAAAATTAACTTCTATTGGTATCAGCTACCTAAATCAAGCAAGAAAATGGACCTATTTCCTTTCCATCATAGGCTTTATCTTCACTGGAACTATTGTACTTGCAGCGCTTTTTTTAAGTAGTCTTATTGGCATGATCAGTGGTATGGATAGCAACTATGGTGTCAGTGGGTTTACTGCTATGGGAACAGGGTCGGTAACTATTATTTATCTTGCACTCGCTGTTATTTACTTCTCCCTCAGCCTTTTTCTGTATCGTTTTTCGATACGCATCAAAGCAGCCGTGCGTGAACACAACAGTGCACAGCTAGAAGACGGTCTAAAAAACCTAAAGTCCTATTGGAAATTAGCGGGAATTTTAACGGTAGTTGTATTGAGCCTCTACGTCTTGTTTTTTCGTATTTAGCATACTGTTTGGGGCAGCCGCTTTTGCTGGCTTATAAAAACCCCTTTTCCTGCATCCAGTCGTCGTTGTACATCTTGCCTACATAACGACTACCCGAATCGTGTAATAGCACTACCACCACATCGTCGGGGCCAAAGTGCCTTTTAAGTTGCAATACTCCCTTGACAGCCGCACCACAGGAGTTACCGGCAAAGATGCCTTCCTCGCGAGCAAGCTTGCGTGTATACACAGCAGCGTCTTTGTCGGTGACTTTTTCAAAGCCATCAATAATCTCAAAGTCCACATTTTCGGGTAATATATCTTCGCCTATGCCTTCAGTAATGTAGGGGTATATTTCCTTTTCATCAAAAATACCCGTTTCGTGGTATTTCTTAAAGACAGAACCATAAGTATCTATTCCCCATATTTTGATATCGGGATTTTGCTCTTTTAGGTATTTGCCCACACCCGAAATGGTACCACCCGTACCAACACCCACCACAAAGTGTGTGATTTTTCCTCCCGTTTGTTTCCAAATTTCAGGGCCTGTTTGCTCGTAATGGGCCACCGTATTAGAGGGATTGTCGTATTGGTTTACATACCAAGCGTTTGGCGTTTCCTCCCCTATGCGCTTGGAAGTTGAATAATAGGATCTTGGGTCATCGGGCGCAACATCTGTGGGACACACGATGACCTCTGCACCAACAGCACGCAGTATATCAAACTTTTCTTTGGACTGCTTGTCCGTAGACACACAAATCAGTTTATAGCCCTTAACAATCGCTGCGAGTGCCAATCCCATGCCCGTGTTTCCTGAAGTACCCTCAACTATGGTTCCGCCAGGTTTGAGACGGCCATCTGCCTCGGCATCTTCAACCATTTTTAAGGCCATGCGATCTTTGACAGAATTTCCAGGGTTGAAAAACTCCACTTTTGCCAACACCAACGCATCTACTTCAGCAGTAATTTTATTAAGCTTAATAAGCGGTGTGTTTCCAATAGCACCTAAGATATTATCTATGTATTGCATCTGGCAAAGGTACGTAATGGAGATGCGCTAACCAATGCCTAAGGATTGATTTTGAGCACTTGCGTTGGAGGTATCCTTGAAATAATAAAAGAAGGCAAGACTAGAAGCACCATGCAGACAGCCAGTGTGAGACCGTTGAGCCATAGCACAGTGGTAACATCCACATAGACGGGCACTTCTTTTACGTAATAGGTATTGGGATCAAGGGAAACAAAGCCTGTCTGATGCTGTATGAATAACAGGCCCAAACCGATCAAGTTGCCCCAAACAAGTCCAACGCCAATCAAATAAGCACCTTGTATAAGGAAGAGTTGCTGCAACGAACCCACCTTAGCCCCCAATACACGAGTTATACCAATGAGTTGCGTTTGCTCCAAAATAAGCACCAATAGCGCCGTAATCATGTTAACTCCACCTACGATGATCATGATGATGATTATCAGGGATATGTTTGTGCCAAACAATCTAATCCAATTAAAAATTTCTGGAAACTGTGCTTCGACGTGCTGCACATCTACAATGGCATCTATACTGTCGTAAATGGTGTTGGTGTCCAAGTCTAAGTTGGTGTCATCGCTGAGGAAAATCTCAAAAGCACCTACTTGATTTTCATCCCAGCCATACAATGAACGGACGATATCCAAATGCCCTAAAACATAGGTGTCGTCGTAGTCAGCAAAACCTGTCTCAAACAAACCTACAATGGTACAACTCCTGCGCTTGGGCATTGTTGTCTGCAAGGAGGCAAAGTAAAGCGGTACCCTATCTCCTACTGTTATGGATAGTTTTTTTGCCAGTTCTCCCGATATCCAAATGTCATTTTTGGTCGGTACGGCTATGGTATCAGACATTCCAAAAAAGGAAAAGAAATCGGAGTTAAAACTTTCATCAATGCCTTTAAAAACGATGCCATCAAATGCGTTATTGTTTAAGATAACACCTGGCACATAGGCAACTGGCTGAACCGCAAGCGTATTGGGCAATTGTTGTAGTTGGTTTTGATAGAGAATTGCATTGTCTAGTGGTTTTGGGGTTTCTTGATGTTGGCTATTTCCAAGGGCAGTTACACGGACGTGACCGCTAAAGGCGGCTACTTTATCTCCGATTTTATTTTTAAGCCCAACACCCGTACCCAAGGCAATAAGCATGGTGATCACACCCAAGGCAATGGCGATGATTCCAATGGAAATTATGGGTCCGGAAACACTGCGTTTGTGCTTACGGTTTCCAATGATGCGCTTTGCGATAAACCAAGTAAAACTCACTAACTCTAAATAAGGGTTAAATGTACTACTTATTGTGGCAAAGCAACTTTCAGTCGTTCTACCATGATGTAGACCGCTGGACATACCGCCACATTCTTTGCTGTTATTTGGGTTATTTGATGAAATTTTGCCCTGTTGGTGTGGGGGAACTCACGACAGGCTTTGGGTCGGTGTTCGTAGATACCGCAATAATTATCTGCGCCTAAGAATGGGCAAGGAAGTTGTTGCAACACCTTATCACCATCTTCGTCAACGCGCAGGTATTGGGTTTCAAATTCGGTTGGACGCATCTTTAAGCGCTTACTGATACGCTTGATATCGGAAGGGATAAATAAGGGGCCCGTGGTTTTGCAGCAGTTGGCACAAGACAAACAGTCTATTTCTTGAAAAGCTTCTTCGTGCAATTTCCCCATGACGTTGTCAAGTTGTTTGGGTTTGCGTGTCCTTAGCTTTTTAAAATATTTGGCATTTACCGAAGCAACCTTTGCCGCATGTTCGGGAAGCTTTTCTGGGTCTATCACTACGGGATTTTTAGGTATTTATGCGTTTGCAAAGACGCCATCCATTGCGGATTTTCCAGTACATGCGTAACAATTAGCGGAATGGCCGTGTCTCTCCTACTCCACTCGGGCTGTAGGTATAACTTGCAGGAATCGGCAACGCCTAACGCTTGTTTTTCGGCAAACTGCAAGTCGTCTTTATTGTATACAATCACTTTCAACTCATCAGCTTCCTTATAAATTGCTGGTTTTGGCAGCATGCGTTTCTTTGGAGACAGGCAAATCCAATCCCAATTCCCAGACAATGGATAGGCACCAGAAGTTTCGATATGGGTTTTCATACCTGCAGCTTGCAAAGCCTCTGTAAGCGGATTCATGTCCCACATGAGGGGTTCTCCACCCGTAACCACTACGGTATCGGCATACGACTTGGCTTGTGCCACAATTTCTTCAATATAGGTAGGAGGGTGCAAATTGGCATCCCAACTTTCCTTAACATCACACCAGTGACAACCCACATCACAACCGCCTATGCGAATAAAAAAAGCAGCGCTGCCTTTGTGATAGCCCTCTCCTTGAATGGTGTAGAATGCTTCCATCAAAGGAAGTGCGAGGCCAGTATCAACAGCTTTTTTAAGTTCGGGGTGCATTAATCTTGATTGCGTTGGTAGGCCAACATGGTGTTTTGCAACAGCATGGCGATGGTCATGGGCCCTACACCACCTGGAACGGGTGTGATATAGCTGGCTTTTTCCTTGACTTGATCAAAGTGAACATCACCAACAATAACATATCCTTTGGGGTGGTCGGCATCAGGAACGCGTGTGATGCCAACATCAATGATGATGGCTCCGTCCTTAACCATATCGGCCGTTAGAAAATTGGGTACGCCCAAAGCAGAAACAACAATATCTGCTTCCCTGGTGATATCAGCCAGGTTTTGGGTTCTGCTGTGTGTGAGTGTGACGGTAGCATTTCCAGGATTTCCTTTTTCCGAAAGCAAAATACTCATTGGTCTGCCCACAATATGACTGCGACCAATGACCACGGCATGTTTTCCGCTGATATCTAATTTGTAGCGCTTAAGCAGTTCCATGATACCAAAAGGCGTAGCGGGGATAAAGGTTTGCATGCCCAATGCCATTTTACCAAAATTGGTTGGGTGAAATCCGTCTACATCTTTATTTGGGTTGATGGCGTGAAGCACCACTTCCTCATCAATGTGCTTGGGTAAAGGCAATTGCACAATAAAGCCATCGAGCAAGGGATCGTTGTTTAGTTTTTCAATGGTATCGAGGAGTGCTTCTTGGGAAATGTCATCATCAAGTTTTATTAGGGTTGAGTCGTAGCCTATACGCTCACAAGACCGGACCTTGCTGCCGACATAGGTAAGGCTTGCGCCATCGTTACCTACAAGTACGGCTGCCAAATGGGGCGGACGCTTTCCAGCATCTTTAATTTGTTTTACCTGTATTGTCAGCTCTTCCTTAATTTGATTTGAGGTGGCCTTTCCATCTAAAATTATACTCATTTTCCAAACATTTGCATCAGCTTGGAAGATTTACCTCCGCGCATCATTTTCATCATCTTACTCATTTGCTCAAACTGTTTCACCAGCTTATTAATATCGTCCATATGCAGTCCTGCGCCTGTGGCAATGCGCTTTTTGCGACTGTAATTCAACAGCTTGGGCTGTTGGCGTTCTTTGGGTGTCATGGATTGTATTAAGGCTTCAACGCCTTTGAAGGCATCTTCGTCAATTTCAGCACCATTTAATGCCTTACTAGCCCCTGGAATCATCCCTACCAAATCTTTCATGGAACCCATGCGCTGCACTTGCTTGAGCTGATTTAAAAAGTCGTCATAACCAAATTGGTTCTTCGCAATTTTCTTCTCAATGCGCTTGGCTTCTTCTTCGTCGACTTGTTCTTGTGCGCGTTCCACTAGGGATACCACATCGCCCATGCCCAAGATACGGTCGGCCATCCTGTTGGGATGAAATACATCTAGGGCAGCTACTTTTTCACCAGTACCAATAAATTTTATGGGTTTATCTACCACCGATTTAATTGATAGCGCAGCACCACCACGTGTGTCACCATCCATTTTGGTTAACACTACCCCATCAAATTGGAGTAAGTCGTGAAATGCTTTGGCGGTGTTTACAGCATCTTGCCCCATCATGGCATCTACGACAAACAGGGTTTCGGTAGGTTTGACAGCCTTGTGGATATTCTCAATCTCCTGCATGAGTTCCTCGTCAATTGCCAAGCGACCCGCGGTATCGACAATTACAACATTGTATTGATTTGCTTTGGCGTGTTGCAGCGCTTTTTTAGCAATTTCAACAGGGTTTTTATTTTCGGGCTCTGCAAATACAGCAACTTCTATTTGCTCTCCCAAAATCTTTAATTGATCAATAGCAGCAGGCCGGTATATGTCACAAGCAACCAACAGCACACGCTTGGATTGTTTTTCTTTGAGGTGTTTGGCGAGTTTGGCTGAACATGTTGTTTTACCAGAGCCTTGCAAACCACTCATTAAAACAACAGCAGGTTTTCCGGTAACGGAGATATCTTGCTGTTGCCCGCCAAGTAGGTCGGTCAACTCGTCTTGTACAATTTTGATAAGTAGCTGACCTGGATGCAAATCTGACAACACCTTCTGGCCAATGGCTTTTTCTTTAACCCGTTGGGTGAAAGATTTGGCGATTTTGAAATTGACATCGGCATCTAGCAGTGCACGCCGAATTTCTTTCATGGTTTCGGCTACGTTAATTTCTGTAATGCGCCCATGCCCTTTGAGGGTTTTCAAGGCGGCATCTAAGCGTTTACTAAACTGTTCAAACATGGATCGAGCTAAAAGGCTAAATTAAGAAATATCGTTCTTATGCATAAAAAATATAACAATAACATGTGGAATGGTAATGGCAGCTAAAAAAGCAAAGAACAATGAAGTCATTGAGATGGTTTCATTATCGACAAATAAAACAGCAGCCGTAAGCCCTATTAAGGACAGTAGCCAATACGGAAGGGCGGATTTAACATAAGAAAGCGTGGGGCTAGAATCATGTGGATGCAATACTACTGCTTGTTCTTTGAGCGATGGCAAACTGTGCCACAAAACGAAATAAACTGAAAAAGACCATAATAATGAGGTTCGTGAAAAAAGAAGTATAAGAACCAATAAAGAGATGGCCTGCATCAGTAGCTGTGGTTTAAGTCTTTTACCAACAACAAATAAAAAAAACACAAACAGGGTAGAGGAAAAAAGTAAACAGCGTTCAAAAAAATAATCTGGTATGCGCATACGGGTTATTTCAAAAACAATATCCGCTGTTTCGGATTTATGAGTAAAAAAAAGTAATGCAAAAAGCATAATACCAAAGGCAGTATAGAAAAAGTAAAGCCCTGCCGAGATGATGGTTGATTTTTGAAACCATTGCTGTTCGCCAAAATGAAATGAACTGATAATTACGAACAACAATAAAGACCAAAGCGGAAAGCGATAGAGTGCAAGAACCATGACAAAAACAAACAAAACGTAAATGATAAATAGGTAACTAAAATGTTGTTTTGTTGTCGTTATTTTAATTTTTGATACAATATATAAATCATTTGCACCATGAATAATGCCAATTGTTAACACATTAATAGCGGCTAAAAAGGTCAAAAAGCTATCGGGCAACAGAACTCCTAACACTGTACAAATCAGTGTGATAAGAATTTTCTGAGTGTTGAAATGCTTAATTGAGAACATGAATTATCTATAATTTGATAAAATATTTATCCAAATATATACAGTTTGTTTAATTTTTTTTACCTTGCGCTCAACAAAATATAATTAAAAAATTATGACACTTACTAATTTTATTTCATTCATTGGAAATGCGGATCTTAGTGATCCCGTTAACTTTACTTTCTTTTTAGGTACGATGGCGATGACAGCTGCTTCAGCTTTTTTCTTCCTATCGCTACCTCAATTTGATAGTAAATGGAGAACCTCAATTCTGGTTTCTGGTTTAATTACCTTTATTGCGGCAGTACACTACTACTACATGAGAGAGGCTGCTACTTCTGGAGGTGTTACTACAGAAATCCGTTACATCGACTGGATACTAACAGTTCCATTGATGTGTGTTGAGTTCTATTTAATTCTAAAGGCTGCTGGTGCAACAACCAAACACCTTAAGACGTTAATCTTGGCTTCACTTGTGATGCTTGTCACAGGTTACTTCGGTGAAGTTGCTGACGGCGGTACTGCAATGCCTGCACTTTGGGGTCTTGCTTCTGGTGTAGCTTATTTCTACATTGCATACCTAATCAAGTATGGTGAGCTAGCTAAGCTTGCTGCATCTGCGGGTGGAGCGGTTGAAAAAGCACACAAAACATTAACTCTTTTTGTACTTATCGGATGGGCAATTTACCCATTAGGTTATATGTTAGGTACAGCTGATGGTCAATGGTATTCTTTCATCTCTGCTATAAATTTAGACATGGATGTTGTGTATAACATTGGTGATGCTATCAACAAAATTGGTTTTGGTTTAGTAGTTTATGCTGCGGCGGTTGCTTCTAAAAAATAAATAAAACCTAAATAGTATTTAAAAAAGCCTCGATTTTCGAGGCTTTTTTTTTACATTCTTTCTGGAGCATCAATACCCAAAAGACCAAGGGCTTTTGCTATAACGTCCGCTACGGCACCGCACAAAGACACCCTGAAAGATTGCTGCGTCTTATCCGTAACAAGTATGGGTACTTCTTGATAGTATGAATTAAACTGCTTAACCAACTCATATAGATAGTTGGCAATCAAAGCTGGGCTGTATTGCTTAGCAGAAGCTTCAATAGTAGCCGGAAATTGAAGTAAGGTTTTCAATACCGACTTTTCTTTATCGTGTAGCGAAGCTACGTCTGCGATATCAAAATCACTTCCCGAAGATTTGCGTAAAATAGATTGAATACGCGCATGGGTATATTGTATAAATGGCCCCGTATTTCCTGCAAAATCTACAGAAGCCTTGGGGTCAAATAAGATGCGTTTCTTTGGGTCAACTTTTAGGATATAGTACTTTAAGGCACCCATACCAATAGTGTGATAAAGCGATTCTTTTTCCGCCTCAGACATACCGTCTAGCTTACCCAACTCTTGTGAAATCTGCTTGGCAGTGTCCTGCATTTCGGTCATAAGTGCATCGGCGTCCACTACCGTTCCCTCACGACTCTTCATCTTTCCGCTTGGCAAGTCAACCATACCATAGCTCAAGTGATGCAACTGATCTGCCCACGCGTAGCCCAATTTCTTCAATACTAGGAACAATACCTTGAAATGGTAATCTTGTTCATTTCCAACCGTATAAACCATACCCTTCATATCTGGGTGGTCGGTGTAGCGCAATCGTGCTGTTCCAAGGTCTTGTGTCATGTACACAGAAGTACCGTCAGAACGTAGCAATAGTTTTTCATCCAAACCTTCGTCAGTCAAATCTATCCAAACAGATCCGTCGTATTTTTTGAAAAACACACCTTTGTCAAGCCCTTCAGTGACAATTTCTTTGCCCAATACATAGGTGTTGCTTTCATAGTAATAGGAATCGAAGTGAACTCCCAAACGTTTGTAGGTTTCGTCAAAACCTTCATATACCCAAGCATTCATTTTTTCCCATAAAGCAAAGACCGAAGCATCTTTTTGCTCCCAACGAATCAGCATGTCTTTTGCCCGCAACATAATTGGAGCCGTATTTTTAGCGGTTTCCTCATCGGCTCCAGCAGCTATCAAATCAGCCATTTCCTTTTTGTATTGCTGATCAAAAAGAACGTAGTATTTACCTACCAATGCGTCGCCCTTTAGCTTGGCAGTTGCAGGCGTTTCCCCATTTCCAAACTGCTCCCATGCCACCATGGACTTACAGATGTGGATGCCTCTGTCGTTGATGATTTGGGTGGTGTGTACGTTTTGGCCGTTGGCAGACAGTATGTTGGCCACTGAAGCACCCAATAAGTTATTTCTAATGTGACCCAGGTGCAATGGCTTGTTGGTGTTTGGTGAGGAATATTCAACGAGAATTTTATCAGCAGCTGCATCAACAGTTTTTATGCCAAAATGTGCATCGGCACGAATATCTTTCAATGCCTGCATATAATATGCTGTTGATATCTCAATATTTAAAAAACCTTGCACCACATTGTAAGAAGCAATTTCTGCAACTTCCGCTTGGAGGTAGTCTCCCAACGCTGCTGCCAAATCCGCTGGTTTTTTGGGAGCCAACTTCAACAGCGGAAAAACAACCACAGTCAAATCGCCCTCAAATTGTGGCTTGGTGGGTTGAATTTCAACACGCTCTAGTGTTTTGCCGTAGTTTGTGGCAAAGTATGCAACCAGTTGTTTTTTAATGATATGATCCATACGCAAATATCGAATACAAAGATAAGTGATTCCAACAGGTTGCAACGCATTTATCCTATCTTTGTAAAATGCTAGCAAATGTATCGTATAACAACAAAGCCCAGCGCGAATCCATAGATATGCTGGTAGGCAAGCCCTTTACCCTTGTGAACCGACTTAAATTAGGCGGTGTGGGTTCACCCAAACTGCATGTGGTTTCGAGCAGCAAAGAAATTGACTCCCTCTTTGTTTTAGACCACAATGACAACACCTGTAATATCGAATTGCGTCCAAATGGCATCATTCTACGTTTTAGATCGCTGTTAGAAACTTACGGCTTGATTATTCCATACTACAAGCTTACCATATTTAAAGGGACGGGAGAGGCCTATAGCATTCACATGGAGCACCACAAGGTTGGCATCTCAGCAAAATCTAAAAATGTACGTGACTTTTTTAAAAAGATTCAGCAACAAAAAGCACGCATTTCAGACAACTACCTTTAGTATACCTCTGCTAGCATACAGCGTACGCTACCGCCGCCCAAGTCTTCAATGGTTGGGATGGGACTGTGAACTAGCTTGACATACTGCTGCAACTGTACCATCTGCTTGGAGGTAAGCGCATTATAAGCACGCGTGCTCATCACCAAAAGTGCTTTACCGTCTGTGGCCGTAAGCGCCAACATATTACCTGCAAATTGAGCAAGCTGCTGCTCTGTCAAAGGGATAACTACTTTTCCAGAAAAGGTAAGACTGTCTTGTAGCGATGCACGCTCCTTTGGATCATCAACAGCGTCTAAGCAAACAAGTGCAAAATCAGGAGCTACCACCATCATAACATTGGTGTGATAGATCAGCAAACGGGTGGTACCTACCGTTTGATAAGCATGGAAAACAACAGGCTTAAAAGAAAAGGCTTCGCAAAATAGGTTAAATAGCTGCGCGTCAGCACGTGCCGAAAGTGCACAGTATGCAATGCTGTTTTGATGATCGAGTACCATACTGCCTGTACCTTCTAAAAACTGTTGCTTCTTTTCATATTCGGAATAGTCAACCGTGTGCATCACGTCATATCCCTCCTTGCTAAGCGCCTCAAAGATGCGGTTGGAGCGTTCAGCTCTTCTGTTTTCGGCAAACATGGGGAATAAAACCAATTGGCCCTTACCCAATAGAGCAAACCAATTGTTTGGAAAAAGGGCATCAGGCGTGTCCGGTGTTAACCTATCTTGAACAACCGTAACCTTTATACTGTTCATGCGCAAGCAAGAAACCAGCGCATCGAATTCCGACTGTGCCCGCATCAACGACTGAGCAGCAGTAAGGGAGGTTTGCTTTTGATAATAATTGGTTGCTGCGGTTTGCTCATTGGCACGAAAGCTAGCAGGGCGCACCATGAGGACGTGATGGGTAGGTTTCATGGGATACGGTATAACGGTAGGGTAACACAACGAAACAAACCGCCTTGTTTTCCTATTTCACTAAAATCGACTTCTTCGACTGTTATGCCACGTTGGCGCAGCCAAGCATTTAGACGCGTAAAGGAAGGGTCTGAAATAACTACGTTTGGACTTATGGAAACGACATTACACATCATCTGGCTCATTTCAACAGCTGACACTTCGAATATGTTATCGCTTCCAAAATGAGCAACAACCCAATTATAGGCATCCAAATCGGCAAAGCCCTCAGAGCAAGTCAATGCAGCGTTTTTTCCCACTAGCTGAAAACAACAGTCCAAGTGCAATGCGTTTTCGTGTGGAATCGTATTCGATTTTTTTAACTCAAATGCCTTCACTTTTTTGTGGGGAAAAGCCTGCTGTAAGGCCGCAACTGCGGCCTTATTAGTTCTGGCTGTAAGTAATTTTGCATAATCAGGACGCGTTGATATACCCACATAAATATAATCGTTGTGAACAATAACATCTCCGCCTTCGACATGCACCTCATTTGGGAACACCAGTTGCTTTGAAGCGGGGATTTGAGCTAATAAAGAACCTAAGCCTACCAATTCTTTTTCTCGATGTGGAATGATGTTGGAACGCACAAAAACATCGTCTACAACAAACCCCAAATCACGAGCAAATATTTGGTTGCAATCCGCTACATTTTCTGGACGAAGCACAGATACGCCATAGCGCAAAAAAACCCGCTCAAGGTCAGTTAACGCTTGTTGTAAGGCTTCTTTTTTAGGAAAGGTACCCGCAAGCAAATGCTTTTTGGAAGAGGGATCGTATACGTCTTGGATATTGGGCGGAGCACCCATAGCAGCTGCTGTACCCAACAATACATGAGTAAGCGTTTGCGTCTCTGAATGTATACAGAGTTTTATCCCATGACTTATCTTTTATTCAATGGTACGAATGGTCTTTGGTTTTTCCCTACATATATCTGTCTTGGACGGCCAATAGGCTCTTTGTTTAGTCGCATTTCACGCCATTGAGCAATCCATCCGGGCAAACGTCCAAGTGCAAACATAACCGTAAAAGTTTCGGTTGAAATTCCCATTGCACGGTATATAATACCCGAGTAAAAATCAACATTAGGGTAAAGTTTGCGTTCTACAAAATAAGGGTCGCTTAAAGCAGCTTCCTCCAGTTTTTTAGCAATATCCAATACAGGATCAACGATGCCTAGGTCTTCAAGTACCTCATTGGCTGATTTTTTGATGATACGTGCACGTGGATCAAAGTTTTTATACACCCTATGTCCAAAGCCCATCAATCGGAAAGGATCGCTTTTGTCTTTGGCCTTTTTCATGTATTTGTTAATATCTCCTCCGTCTTGGCGTATATCTTCGAGCATTTCAACAACAGCTTGGTTTGCACCCCCGTGCAATGGACCCCAAAGGGCCGATATACCAGCAGCTACAGATGCAAAAAGACCAGCGTGTGACGATCCAACAACACGTACTGTTGAAGTTGAGCAATTTTGTTCGTGTTCGGCGTGTAAAATCAAAAGCTTATTCAACGCTTGATCTACAATAGGGTTGGCAACGTATTCTTTGTTAGGCTTACGAAACATCATACGTGCGATATTTTCAACGTAACCCAATGCATAGTCACCGTACTTAAGTGGAAGCCCCGATTTCTTTCTGTAAACCCAAGCAACCAATACGGGAAGTTTGCCCATGATACGAACAATTGCACGATATAACTGCTCTTCGTCTTCTATATCTACCGTTTTAGGGTTAAACGCAGTGAGTGCGCTTGTTAGGGAGGAAAGAACGCCCATGGGATGCGCAGAGCTAGGAAAGCTTTCCAAAATTTTCTTTAAGTCTTCATCTATAAAGGACTCTTCTTTGATGTCAACCAAAAACTTATCAAGCTGTTCTTGCGTTGGCAATTCTCCAAAAATTAGCAAATAAGCTACTTCCAAAAAATCGGCGTTGTTTGCCAAATCTTCAATATCATATCCACGGTAGCGTAGCACACCTTTTTCGCCATTTAAAAAAGTGATGGCGCTCTGGCAAGAACCGGTATTCTTAAAACCAGGGTCAAGGGTTATAAGATTGGTTGCTGCACGCAGGGTTTTAATATCAATTCCTAGTTCGTTTTCTGTTCCCTCAACTAAAGGGAATTCAACCGATTTCCCGTCATAGGATAATTTTGCAAGTTTTGCCATTTTTTAATTTCGATAATATAATGTAGTGAATTAAAACTTCACTTTAAAGGCTTTATCCTGTGGATAAAACGCAATTCTTCCTAACTCTTCTTCAATACGCAACAACTGGTTGTATTTTGCCATACGGTCACTACGTGATAGCGAACCTGTTTTAATTTGACCCGTGTTTAGGGCAACGGCTAAATCCGCAATCGTGTTATCCTCTGTTTCACCAGAGCGGTGTGACATCACACAAGTATACCCTGCATTTTGTGCCATTTGAACTGCCGCAATGGTTTCAGATAACGAACCAATTTGGTTTACTTTAATCAAAATAGAGTTTGCAATATCTTCTTCTATACCGCGACTCAAGCGGGTAACGTTGGTAACAAACAAATCATCCCCAACCAATTGAGCTTTATCGCCAATTTTTTCAGTCAGGTATTTCCACCCTTCCCAGTCGTTTTCGTCCATACCGTCTTCAATAGAAACAATAGGATACTTTTCAGCTAATGAAGCGAGGTAGTCAGCTTGCTCTTGAGAAGAACGCACTTTTCCGCTTTCACCTTCAAATTTTGAATAGTCGTACTTACCGTCTACATAAAATTCAGCAGCGGCACAATCCAATGCAATCATCACCTCTTCTGCTGGCTTGTAACCAGATTTCTCAATAGCCAATAAAATGGTATCCAATGCATCTTCTGTTCCGCCTAATGTAGGTGCAAACCCTCCTTCGTCACCAACAGCCGTGCTTAAATTTCTTCCTTTTAGTACTTTCTTAAGGTTATGGAAGATTTCAGTTCCCATTTGCAGTGCATGTGAAAGCGAAACAGCCTTTACGGGCATGATCATAAATTCTTGAAATGCAATAGGCGCATCAGAGTGTGAACCCCCATTGATGATATTCATCATGGGTACTGGAAGGGTAATGGCACGCGTACCACCAATATAGCGGTATAGCGGAAGGCCCAATTCGTTTGCAGCTGCTTTAGCAACGGCTAGTGAAACGCCTAAAATGGCATTTGCACCAAGCTTAGACTTGTTAGGTGTACCATCCAAGTCAATCATGATTTGGTCAATCTCCTCTTGCTCAAACACAGAAGCACCTAAGAGCTCGGGAGAAATGATTTGATTTACATTTTTAACTGCTTGTAGAACGCCTTTACCCATATAGGCATCTCCTCCGTCGCGTAATTCAACGGCTTCGTGTTCTCCAGTTGACGCACCAGAAGGTACAGCCGCACGGCCCATGGTTCCCGTATCTGTGATTACATCAACCTCTACGGTTGGATTTCCTCTGGAATCAAAGATTTGACGTGCATGTACATTTAAAATGATACTCATGATGCTTGCTTTTTGTGGTTGTTGATTTGTGAAATAAATTGGTCAAATAAATAAGATGAATCGTGCGGTCCAGGGCTAGCCTCTGGGTGGTATTGCACAGAGAAGCAAGGCTTGCCTTCAATGCGAATACCTGCCACGGTGTCGTCGTTAAGGTGCTTGTGTGTGATTACAACATCCTTATGTGTTTCTGCTTCGGCTCTGTTGATAGCAAAACCGTGGTTTTGTGAGGTGATTTCGCCTTTGCCTGTCTCAACATTCAGGACAGGGTGGTTAATACCACGGTGTCCGTTGCGCATTTTATAGGTTGAAATTCCTTGAGAAAGCGCAATAATTTGATGCCCCAAACAAATGCCAAAAAGGGGAAGTCCTTTAGCAATGATCTCGGCCGCAATGGCTTGTGCAGCATGTAAAGGTTCTGGATCTCCCGGTCCATTGGACAAGAAGTAACCGTCAGGATTCCACTCACTCATGGTTTCAAAAGTGGTGTCTAATGGAAAAACCTTGACATACACCCCTCTACTGGCGAGATTGCGCAAGATGTTTTTCTTAATACCCAAGTCCAAGGCCGCAACCTTCAAGGATGCAGCTGCATCACCCACAAAGTAGGGTTCCGTTGTGGAAACTTTAGGTGCAAGTGCCAATCCTTTCATGGAGGGCACACCTGCAAGTTGTTTTTTTAACGCATCTAAGTCGTCCGTCTGCGTTGAGATTATGGCATTCATAGCACCGTTGTCACGGATGTAACTCACAAGTGCGCGCGTATCAACGTCAGAAATGGCAACTAGTTGTTGCTTTTCGAAAAAATCAAACAAAGAACTGTCTGCGGCTTCGCGTGAAAATCCAGTATTGAAGTTTTTACAGATAAGCCCTGATATCTGAATAGCATCAGATTCGGACTCGGCATTTAAAACGCCATAGTTTCCAATGTGTGCATTGGTAGTAACCATAAGCTGCCCATAATAGGATGGGTCTGTAAAAATCTCTTGATAGCCCGTCATGCCCGTGTTAAAGCACAACTCGCCAAAAGCTTGGCCTTCAATTCCAATGGATTTGCCGTGAAATACCGTTCCGTCTTCTAGCAAGATAAGTGCTTTATTACGAGAGAGGTATTGGCTCATTTTGGTTAAATGTATTTCTGCAAAATTAACACAAAAAAAAGGATAAACCAGTGGTTTATCCTTTGATTTATTAAAAGGCTATTAAAAACGTATTATGCCTTGTTTTCTTCTTCTGAAGATGATGCCTCATCAGCTTCTTCTGCAGTGGTTTGAGCAGCGGGTGCAGCTTCGGCAGCAGGTGATTCAGTGGCGGCTTCAGGAGCAGCTTCAGGTGCAGCTTCTTGGGCCTCAGGCGCATCAGTAACTACTTCTGCTGCTACTTCAGCGGGAGCTGCTTTTTTAGCACCTCTACGTCTAGATTTTTTCTTCTTTGGCTTATCGGTCTCATATACTTCATTGAAGTCTACCAGCTCGATTAATGCCATATCAGCATTGTCTCCTAGCCTGTTTCCAAGTTTGATGATGCGGGTGTAACCACCTGGGCGATCGCCAACTTTCTCAGAAACGATACGAAACAGTTCGGTTACGGCATACTTATTACGCAAAGCGCTAAAAACAACACGACGGTTGTGTGTGGTGTCTTCTTTTGAACGCGTAACAAGCGGCTCAACAAATTGTTTCAAGGCCTTGGCCTTGGCTACTGTCGTATTGATACGTTTGTGCTCAATTAGCGAAGATGCCATATTGGCAAGCATCGCTTTTCTGTGGGTATTTGTACGCCCCAAGTGGGCAACTTTCTTTCCGTGTCTCATGATGAATAGCTATTGCGACCTTAGTCTTTATCCAGTTTGTATTTAGCCAAGTCCATTCCGAAGTTAAGGCCTTTGGCAACTACCAATTCCTCAAGTTCAGTAAGTGATTTTTTACCGAAGTTTCTAAACTTCATCAAATCACTTTTGTTAAAGGAAACCAAATCGCCAAGTGTGTCTACTTCAGCTGCTTTAAGGCAGTTCAGTGCACGTACAGACAAATCCATATCGATAAGTTTTGTCTTTAGCAATTGACGCATGTGTAATGACTCTTCGTCATAGGTTTCAGTTTCAGCAATTTCATCGGCCTCAAGCGTTATGCGTTCGTCAGAGAACAGCATAAAGTGATGGATCAATGTTTTTGCAGCTTCAGTCAATGCATCTTTTGGATGAATAGAACCGTCTGTTATGATTTCGAAAATCAACTTTTCGTAATCTGTTTTTTGCTCTACGCGGAAGTTTTCAATCGTGTATTTCACGTTTTTTATCGGCGTGTAAATGGAATCAATAGCAATAGTTCCAATAGGCGCAGTTGCTTTTTTGTTTTCCTCTGCAGGAACGTAACCACGTCCTTTTTCAATGGTAAACTCAAAGTTTAGCTGAACGCTTTCGTCCATATTGCAAATAACCAATTCTGGGTTAAGCACTTGGAAACCAGAGATAAACTTCTGTAAATCACCAGCTGTAAGTTGCTTTTGTCCTGATATAGCTACACTAACTGATTCGCTATCAACAGAGTCGATTTGTTGTTTGAAACGAACTTGCTTAAAGTTCAAAATCATTTCTGTTACGTCTTCCACTACTCCAGGGAGCGTTGAGAATTCGTGATCAACCTTGTCGATGCGAACAGAAGTAATCGCGAAACCTTCGAGCGATGCAAGCATCACACGACGTAGTGCGTTTCCAACCGTTAGCCCATACCCCGGCTCTAGTGGACGAAATTCGAATTTACCTTCGAATTCGTCTGAGTCAATCATGATTACCTTATCTGGTTTTTGAAAATTAAATAGTGCCATAGGATTATTTTGAATACAATTCGACAATTAGTTGCTCCTTTATGTTTTCTGTGATTTGCTCACGGGTAGGAACTGAAACCAGTGTGCCTTCAAGCGTTGCATCGTTCCATGACAACCACTCTAAATCGTGACTGGCAACAGAAAGAGAACGCTCTATTACTTCAAGCGATTTGGATTTTTCACGAACGCCAATCACATCACCAACTTTTACGTGACACGAAGGAATGTTCATGATTTCTCCATTTAAAGTTATGTGGCGGTGCCCCACAAGTTGGCGGGCAGCGCTTCTAGTTGGTGCAATACCTAAGCGGTATACCAAGTTATCTAAGCGTGACTCACAAAGTTGAAGTAACACTTCACCTGTTACGTCCTTACTAGCATTAGCTTTAAGAAAAAGATTGCGGAACTGACGCTCTAAGATACCATAGGTAAATTTTGCTTTTTGCTTTTCCATTAACTGGATTGCATATTCCGATTTTTTGGGTCTACGACGGTTATTTCCGTGCTGTCCAGGAGGGTAATTACGCTTTTCGAACGACTTGTCTTCGCCGAATATAGCTTCGCCAAACTTACGGGCGATTTTTGTCTTTGGACCAGTATATCTTGCCATATTATAAAAATTAAGTGCTGGGAATTAAGGTCAATCCTTCGCCAGCGGGGTTAGTATTAAACTCTACGTCTTTTTGGTGGACGACATCCGTTGTGCGGCATAGGCGTCACGTCAACTATTTCGGTGACTTCAATGCCACCATTGTGAAGGGTTCTAATCGCTGACTCGCGTCCGTTACCGGGTCCCTTTACAAATACTTTTACCTTTCTAAGGCCTGCTTCCTGTGCTACTTTAGCAGCATCTTCAGCTGCAAGTTGTGCAGCATAAGGTGTGTTTTTCTTTGAGCCTCTAAAGCCCATCTTACCTGCAGAAGACCATGAAATCACCTCACCTTTGTTGTTGGTTAGCGATACAATGATATTATTAAACGATGCGTTAATGTGGGCTTCGCCAAAGGCTTCCACCACAACTTTACGCTTTTTTGAACTTGATTTTGCCATCTGTTGACTACTTTATTTAGTTACTTTCTTTTTGTTAGCAACTGTCTTGCGTTTTCCTTTACGTGTTCTCGAGTTATTCTTGGTGCGTTGACCACGAAGTGGTAAACCGACACGGTGACGAATACCTCTAAAAGAACCGATGTCCATCAATCGCTTGATGTTCAATTGGGTTTCCGAACGAAGTTCACCTTCGATCTTAAATGAAGCAACAGCATCACGGATACGACCAATTTCGTCGTCATTCCATTCGTTTACTTTTTTGCTTTCGTCAACACCAGCAGTAGCCAAAATTTCTTTAGCACGGCTGCGTCCAACCCCATATATATAGGTTAGCGAAATGACGCCTCTTTTTTGTTTAGGAATATCTACTCCAGAAATTCTAGCCATAATTATCCTTGTCTTTGTTTAAACCTAGGGTTCTTTTTGTTAATTACGTATAAGCGTCCATTGCGACGTACAATCTTGCAGTCGGCGCTTCTTTTTTTAAGTGATGCTCTTACTTTCATATCTTAATATCTAAATGTGATGCGTGCCTTTGTTAAATCATAAGGCGACATCTCTAACTTTACTTTATCACCAGGAAGGAGCTTAATATAGTGCATGCGCATCTTTCCAGAAATATGTGCCGTTACCACGTGACCGTTTTCCAACTCCACGCGAAACATCGCGTTGGAAAGCGCTTCAATGATTTGACCATCTTGTTCTATAGCTGCTTGCTTTGCCATTAGTTTCCTGCTGTTTTATTTCGTTTACTACCTGTTTTCATTAAGCCATCATAATGACGGTTCAACAAATACGCATTGATTTGCTGAATGGTATCAATCGCCACACCTACCATAATAAGAAGGGAAGTTCCTCCGTAGAATAACGCCCATCCTTGTTGCATCCCAAACAAGTGGTACACCACTGCTGGTAACACGGCCACGGCTGCCAAAAACAGCGAGCCCGGGAAGGTAATTTGCGACATAATGCGATCTAGGAAGTCTGCCGTTTCTGTACCTGGACGAACACCAGGAACAAAACCACCACTTCGCTTTAAGTCATCAGCCATCTTGTTGGTCGGAACCGTAATAGCTGTATAGAAATAGGTAAAGACAATAATCAAGACGGCAAACAATACGTTGTACCAAAGTCCGAATATGTCCGAAAAAGAAGCTTGTAACCATTGTCCCACACCACTATCAGAACCCAAAAGGCTTCCCATAGATGAAGGAACAAACATCAATGCTTGTGCAAATATGATGGGCATTACACCAGAAGCGTTTAGCTTGAGTGGTATGTACTGACGTGCGCCAATTTGGTTTTTGTCAATGCCGCCAGAAGCAGTTCTACGTGCATACTGGACAGGTATCTGACGTACCGCCATTACCAATAGGATACAAATGGCATTTATTCCAATCCATACCATGGTTTCTATTACGATAACAATGGGACCTCCGTTGTTTTCGGTAACTCTTGAAACAAATTCTTGTGCAAAAGACATGGGTAATGTAGCTACAATACCTACAGTAATCAATAGTGAAATACCGTTTCCGATACCTTTGTCGGTTATCTTCTCACCAAGCCACATCGCAAAGATGGTTCCGGTTACAAGTATGATAACAGACGGGACCATAAAACCAAGTCCTTTTCCAAGTACAAAAGCAGACTCAGGAACACCAAGTGCGCCCAGCGAGTATAAATAAGCAGGCGCTTGGAAAACACAAATAGCAATAGTCAGCCAACGCGTAATTTGATTGATTCTACGACGACCACTCTCACCCTCCTTTTGCAATTTTTGTAAATACGGAATGGCAATTCCCATAAGCTGCACAACAATAGAAGCAGAAATATAAGGCATGATTCCCAACGCAAAAACAGATGCATTGGCAAAGGCACCACCTGTAAACATGTTTAACACGCCAAGCAGTCCACCTCCACTGGTTTTGCTTGTTAATTGAGAAAGTTGAACAGGGTCAATTCCAGGCAATACTACCTGAGCACCGATACGGTAAACTACAAGAAATCCAAGGGTAATCAAGATACGGTTCTTGAGTTCCTCTATTTTCCAAATATTCGCTAAGACCTCTATTAATCTTTTCATTTATTCAATCGTAATGGCTTCTCCTCCAGCTGCTTCTATAGCTGCCTTTGCAGTTGCAGTAAATCTGTGGGCGCTCACCTTGAGCTTGGCAGATAGTGTACCACGACCTAAAATTTTAATCAAATCGTTTTTGCCTACCAAACGCAATTGGATCATGGCTTCTTGGTCAACTTTCGTTTTGATTTTTTTAGCATCGGCTAGTTCTTGGAGTT